>CEQW01017467.1_pt1 | contig 12506 bp, 12 predicted proteins | sample 530891 | NCBI WGS metagenome assembly CEQW01 (sample SAMEA2621066, study PRJEB7988) | marine metagenome | biome: marine biome (ENVO:00000447); feature: surface water layer (ENVO:00002042); material: "saline water (ENVO:00002010), including plankton (ENVO:xxxxxxxx)" | depth 5 m
GCCACGACAATGAAAATGGCCAATGCGATGTGGCCCGTTTCGCGACTTGAGGGGGACCGGTACCTCTTGAAGGTCGAAGCGAGCCGTGAAGAAATCCACGACCAGGCCTGTCCAGGACGCGTCAGCACCGTGACAACTCGGGCGTTCATCGTTCGCTCGTCAAAAAATTTCCACCATGTGTTTGAGGTTCTGTCGGCCAACGAAACGGCCGCACCTGCGATGAGCATCCCGCCAATGATGTCGAGGAACCAGTGAATTCCGAGGTAGATGATGGTAAACGCTGTGAGCAACGTGTAGGCAAAAACGGTGTAACGGTACCGATTCCAACGACGGTCATCGTCGAACCTTGTCAAGCACAGCCAGACGGCAAATGGAATGCCAATGTGAAGCGAAGGCATCCCATTTGTGAACGGGTCAATCCGACGGAACCAATCAGCGATTTCCGGCGTGAGCGTATAGGCGAGGGTCTCCATGCCAGGGATGGTGTCGCCCGTCACCCTGACGTTGAAAAAGAGGTAAAACGGTACGGCGAGGATGTAGACCCAAGCAATGGATAGCGTAACCCGGTCAGCCAACCAACGGTCGTCGAAATAAGCAAAATAGAAGATAGAAACATAGCAGACAAACATGAACCCAGCGACATAAAAATGCGTGAGGGCCGTGGTGAGCCAGTCCGCTTGAAACGTTTGTTGGACCCATAAGACCAGATTCCCTTCAACGGCCCAAATGTACGGCGTCATGTCCAGTCCGGTGCTTGCCATCAACAGACGGTCAACCTGGTCGAGGACGTCTTTTGCGTTGTAAATTGCAAAAACGATCAGGATGTGGACCCAGTAGCGTCGAAAGAAGTCAACAAAGGGTGGAAGCGACAACTTGGCCCAAGGTGGTTTGAACACGGGGAGCAGAAGGACACCCAGTGCCAACGCACTGATCATCCAAGTCAAATACACGCTCTGCACTTGGCTCCCTCCAGTTTTGGGTCATGCCCTCCCTTCATCAAAGCGTCGTCAACCTACCGGCCAAGAACGCGTTCTTTCTACCATGCGCCGTGAACGTAAGGCTCCCCGCGGTCGGGGTCCCGACGATTGGCCAGGTCGTAAATGCGTTCAAACCGATAAATACCGCTTGAACACCCTTGAATCCATTCAAAGGCCAAGGCATATTTTCCTACGGTGCGGACCGTCGGTTTCTCCGCAGGAAGCGCTTCGATTTGACGTCGAAGGCTCCGGCTGCTGTCGTCTTCGTTGCGCATGGGAGAGCACTTGGCACACGGGCATGCAAAACGCAGGTCGTCGTAGGAAACGGTGTATTCTGCTTCCTCTTCATAGGTGAGAACCATGTCTTGTTGACGACGTTCCAATTTCTTCAGCGTTGGCAACACTTCGGTCATGGCGCCACCTCAAATGATTTCAAGGCCGCTATCTGCGCCGTCCGACAGTTGGTCTTGAATCGCAGCGACCACCTTGGCAAAGGCTTGGGCGGATGCCCCATCGGGCTCAGAAACGATGCGGTGGACACCGTCGTCGCCTCCCCGAACGAAGCCGGGGTCAAAGGGGAGTGCTCCGAGGAAAGGAACACCGAATTCTTCGGCCGTGTCCTTGCCACCGCCCTCTTTGAAGATGTCAAGGGTAACCGAGAAGTTTCCTTGGTCGTCAGCCGTGGCTGAGAGCGTTTTCCCCCCGGGGGCGGCGATGCTGACCTCGGTTCCAGGAGCGGCGCTGCCGTTGACGGTAAAGCCGCTCATGTTTTCCACCACACCCAGCACGGGAACCTTGAGCGATTCAGAAAAGGTGATCGATTTTCGGCTGTCGAGCAACGCCACTTGTTGAGGCGTGGTGACAATGACCATTCCGTCGATGTCGGGAAGGGATTGAGCCACCGTCAGAGGTTCATCTGAAGTCCCGGGAGGGAAGTCGATGACCAAGTAGTCAAGTTCACCCCATTCCACATCACCAATGAACTGCTGAATGGCTCCGAGTTTGATCGGACCTCGCCAGACCACCGGTGTGTCCTCGTCTTCCAGAAGGAAGGCCATGCTGATGACTTTCACACCGAGATGGCCTTGCGCGGGGTGAATCCGCTTGTTTTCCACGTGAAGGCGTCGCCCATCCAGGCCCATCATTTTCGGAACGTTCGGCCCGGTGATGTCAATGTCGAGGATACCAACGGTATGACCCTGCTGAGCCAAGGAAAGCGCAAGGCCGGTGGATACCGTGGACTTGCCCACTCCACCCTTTCCAGAGAGCACCATGATTTTGTGCTTGATTTTACGACCGATTTCCTCCATCGACATCTTGCGTTTCATTTGTGCAAATGCCTGCTCCATCTGCTTCTGTTCTTGAGGAGATGGGCCTTCAAAACCTTGGTCACCGCCACCGGGTGGGTTGATGGATAGGGGGGAATCCGCCATGATTGCACCATTAAATTGGCATACTTCAACCCACCCACGAAAACCCGTTGGAAAAATTAGGGTTCTTCAGACCAATATCGGTCAAAAGCGAGATGAACAGCCAACGATGCACCCACGACGCCAATCGTTTCGGGCATTGACCAAGCCATGTCGCCATAGGCCCAAGCCAAGCCAAACGCCAACGGGAGCGCCACCCCAAAACTGCGTCGCAAGGTTTGACGGCGATCGCCCTTGGTTCCCGTGAGAGCGACGGTGAGCGGACCGAACCCGATGGTCTGGAGGCTGATGAGCAAAGCAACAGCCGTAAACGCCATGTCCATGCCGTTGGCAGCGAACACGATGTGCAGAAGAAAGAGACCTGAAAAAACGCCCAAGTTGATGAGCAGGGCTTTCAGCATGACCCTCCGAGGTGCCCCACCTATGTGAAGTCATCAAAAATCTAAGGAGAAAGAGTTGAAGAGGCGTGACGGCCCTCTTGTGACCATGAAACTCCTCTTTGTGTGTGTTGGGAACTCATGCCGCTCGCAAATGGCTGAAGGTTTGGCGAAATCAATGGGCTTTGAGGCCTCCTCAGCCGGAACGCATCCAGCGCCATCCATAGCAAAACATGCTGCAACGTTGCTTGAATCCAGAGGCATTTCAACGGCAGGCATGGTGCCAAAATCCGTTGACGGCATGGTTCCAAGTTCATTCGACATGGTCATTTCCATGGGATGTGGGGTCCATTGCCCGGCCATCAAAATTGACCAGGACTGGGAACTTGAAGATCCCGTTGGGCAGGCCTACGAAGTGTACGAAACAACGGCGGCCGAAATTGAACGAAGGCTTTTGTTGATTCTCGATCAATCCTCTTGAGCTGTTGGAACATCGCCAACACCCTCGAGGTCAATGCGTATGACGCTCACGGTGCGAGCCCCGTTTTCTCCATCCACTTCTTCGGATTCGCATGCTAAATGTTGAATGTTCACCGTTTCAGGCAACCCTTGCGCAATGTGCCCATTGCGGCGACGGCAGACTTCGGCCACGTCAACCGCCCGCGAAATGGTTGCCCCTCGTGCGACCAATTGCAACTCCCTATCGCCGTCTTCCATGGCCTTGACAACCGCTCGGACGTACGCATGGAGGGGTTTTTTTCCGACAAAAATGACTCGGCGTTCCGACATGCCTCTCAGGGGTTGATGGGCCCGTTCATCCCATAAACATTCATGGTGTAATTACCCAAAAATGCCTCGCAGTGGTGCGAGCGCCGGGACTCGAACCCGGGTTCAGGCGTTGGCAACGCCCGGTGATAACCACTACACTACGCTCGCTGGTAGCCGTCCCACCTAGAACGAGTTTAAACCATTGTCGGCCAACGACCTTCGTGAAAGAAAGGGGCCCCGAAGCGGGAGGTCATTGCATACCAAACCGGTCGCTGCCGCCTTGGCCTCCACCTCGCCACATCAACGTGAACACCACGATGGCTCCAGCAAACACAAGAACACCAAGACCTCCAAGAACAGCGGCACTCAGGCCACCTCCAGTGCTGGTCGGCGTGTTGGGTTCAACCAGCGTGATCACCGAGGAACCCGTGTTGAGTTCGCCATAGGAATCAAACGCTCGAAGAGCGACCTCATGGGTGCCAATCGGCGTGCCCTCACGGACGGAAAGAAGAACACTGTAGACGCCATCTCCTGCGACTTCATCCCCACCATTGGAGCCGTCGTCGAACATGTTCGCCCATTCCGAACCGCCGATGGGCGCGTACACACCGAGTTTGATTTGGACGCGTTCAACACCGTCTGGATCGTTGGCTTGCACCGTGTAGGTGAAGGTCTCTTGAGGATTTTTAGCGATGGTTGCAGATTCATAGTCGAGGACTGGACGGTCGTTGAGAATGTGAATTTCCACCGGCAGCTCTTCGGTTGACACGACGTGGTGTGGGCCAAACTCTGCGCTCCCAACACCGTCGGCAGGCGTGTACACACGCTGCTGGACCGTGGCGCCAAGAGCATCGGTGGCGATGACCAGAAGCGATTGATGACCAGGCGTCATACCGACTGGCATCTCAACCATGGCGGCCCATGGACCGCCCGCGCTGTCATTGGTCAAGTTGATGACTTCCCCTCCGTATTCCCTCAAGTCGATTTGGACGGAAGCAATTCCGTGGCCATCGTAGGCGTTGATGTTCACCACGACCGACTGGCCTCGCTCAAGGGAGGTTGGCACCATTTCGACGTCCATCAGCCGGGGAGGTTGGTTTGAAACCGCGAGCGTGGCCGAAGACGTGGAGGTTGAACCAAAACTGTCGGTGGCCGAAACAATGGCTTGGAAGTCGCCCGTTTGCAGACCGGGAATAAGGACGGCTGCGGTGTAAACATCGTCAGCGACCCCCATGTCTCCATTCAGACCACGGTCGTTGAGCTCAACGACGCCCAAACCAAGCACCGTCAGGTCAACTTGAACATCGATGATGTTCCATTCTGCATCCTCCACGACCGCTTCAAGATGAGCGATGCTTCCCCCTTCGCCCACAGCAAGGCCGTTTCTCCATTGAATTTGACCAAAACTGGGCGGTGTGTTTTCATCCTCGCTGACGATTTCGGGTGAGAGGACGCGTTGCAAGACCTGGGTTTCCTGGAGGACCACTGATTCACCATCATCGCCAAACGGAACCGAAAGGGAGCGCTCAACCGAGGTCAGCAGGCCCTTCAGTGGACCAGAGGAGACCATGGTTCCAGAGGCAAGACCTCCCTCTCCATCGTAGGTTCCAGTCCATTCAATGACGGTCAAATTGTGTCCATCGCGAACATCGATTCGGGTTTCTCCTGCAGTAACCGTGAGGGTGATCCCCTCTTGTTGCCCCAGACGCAGACGGTCATGTTGAACCAATGGAATGGGCATCAGCCCCGTCTCTCGACCCACCGTGAGGTTTCCTAATCCCTCCTCAGCGATTGGCGGTGTGGCGTTTCGCTGCTGGGGGCTTCGTTCGGGAAATTCTTCACCCTCTGAAGCGTCAGGTCCAGTCTCCCGCCAGACGAGGCGAACGGTACGGTTGTCCCAATCTGACTGGACGGTTTGGTAATCCCATGTTTGGTTGTGGGTTGCCCCAATTCCTGCACCGTCGAAGAAATTCCCGCCGTTGATACCGGTGATGTTGAACCATGACTCTTGGAAAATAACGTTGACAAGGAAAGCATCACCGGTGGCGTTGGCTTGCATCCCGGTGGTTTCGATGCCTCGCAGAACACCAAACGTTCCTTGCACATCACCGCTCAAGGTTCCGTCAACGTGCAGGTCGTCGATGACCGTCGTGCCGTTTTCCAATTTCGTGTGAAGGTCAAGAATGGTCCCGTTTACCTGAACGGAGGCATTTTCATCTTGGTCCTCAAAACCAAATGTTCCACCGCCGTAGAGTTCTTCCAAGTGTTGGGTTCGAACGCCTTCCTCCCAACGGTTGACGGAGGTGAAACCGTCAAGGGACACATCCAATCGAGAACCGTCCTCAATCAATACAAAATCAGCCATGGCTTCAAACTGGGAATGTTGGAGGATGCGTTCACCGTCCACGTCAATGTATTCGAGGAAAAATACGGCGAGTTCCCCATCGATATTGAGGGAATTGTTGTCCTCGCCCTCTTCTGAAATGTTGAGTAAACCGGTGGCCTCAAGCGACAAATGTTCTCCAACCACGCCGTTGATGACCGACCGGTTGAGCAGAGCCTCCGACACGTTGGCGTTGATCACGGTGACCGTCTCTCCGTCGACGATGGTGGTGCGCAAATCCCCAAAACCACGGGCATCAAAGACTTGGCTGGTCAAAGCACCAGCGACCATCGTTTCGTTTTTCCATAACTGCGTGAACACCAAATTCAATTCAGTCGTGCCGTCTTCCGTGCTCTCGAGGGTTTGGAACGTTCCGTTTCCGAGTTCCCAGGAAGACAAGGTGTCATCGACGCGCTCCTGCCAACCCTGCCCGGTAAAGGCGAGGGAGAAATTTTGCTCTCCCGATTCGGTCGTGTAGCTTTGGTCGAGGGCCCAAGAGGTTGAAAGAAGAACTTCGTGGTCATCCATGGGTTGGTTCCACTGACCCACTGTAAACGCCCGCGTGGTGTCAATGGAAAGGCCCGACACCTCGTTGTGGTCGGTGATGGTGATGGTGAGTTCAACCGTATCGCCCCAAACGAGTGAGGTGTTGAAGTTCAAACGTGCCGTTCGCACCTCGTTCATGCTGTCCCAAACCGTCGCATACGTGGTTGAAAGTGGAGAACCGTTTCGTTGATGAACCATGTCAACATCAAATCCGTAGGTGCCATTATCGGAAAACGTCAGGAGGTAGGCATGGGCTACATCGGTTGTTCCATCGCCAATCCAGTGCGTTGTGATTTGGACCGAAGGCGCATCATCCGCTTGAACGGAGATGGGGACCAGCGAGGTCACCAGCAGCACCATGAGGCACAGCGGCGCAAGTTTCCGGCGGGTGTTCATGGGAATGAGGTGGTGCTGCTCCCCTTCAAGACTTTGGGGAGAATGTGCCCCTTAGAGGTCAAGAACATAGCCGAACAACAAGGGGAGAACGATGGTCGCATCGCTTTGAATGTTGAATTTCGGTGTGTCAATTCCAAGTTTTCCCCAGCTGATTTTTTCGTTGGGCGGAGCGCCGGAATAGCCCCCAAACGAAGCCGTCGCATCCGTTATTTGACAAAACCACGACCACAATTCCACCTCGGTCTCACCGAGGTCTTGATGAAGCAGAGGCACAACGCAGATTGGGAAATCGCCGGCAATGCCTCCACCCGATTGGAGGAAGGCCAGCGGTGTGTTCGCTCCTTGGTAGAACGACATCAAATCGGTCATGTAGTGGGTCCCACTCAAAACGATGTCTGGGGAAAGTTTGCCCTGTGAACATCGGGCTGCAAAGATGTTTCCGAGGGTTGAATCCTCCCAACCCGGAACGTAGAGCGGGAGGTCAACTTCAGCGGCAGCCAGCACCCAGGAGTTTGATGGATCTCCTTGGTACTCGTCCTTGAGCGCTCCCGAAGTGAGCAGACGATACAGGTACTGGTGGGGTAACAACGATTCTCCTTCGGCTTGAGCGACACTCCAAACCTTCATCAAACGGTGCTCCAGTTTACGGATGGCTTCTTCTTCGGGAATGCAGACGTCCGTAACCCGATTGAGATGGCGCTCGAACAATTGCAATTCATCTTCGGGCGAGAGGTCTTCATGGGAGGGCACCTTGACGTAGGCGTCGTGCGCAAAAAGGTTGAACACGTCCTCCTCAAGGTTCGCTCCCGTGCAGGAAATGGCCGCCACGTGGCCAGTTCGTATCATTTGTGCCAAACTTCGTCCAATTTCAGCCGTGCTCATGGCCCCTGCCAAGGTGAGAAAGAGTTGCCCTCCCTCGCTTAGAAAACCGGTGAGGGAACGTGCCGCTCCGCCTACCGTTCCAGCGTTAAAGTGGCGATAGTGCTCATCCACAAATTCTCGCACGGTCATGTTCATGCCTCCGTAATGAAACGATCAATTCGCTCTCGGCGAAGGCATACGAGCTTAGGCATGCGTTCCAAGAGACGTTCATGAAGAACGTCAGCGATGTGGTCGGGGTTGGTCTCTCCGCATGTGAAACAATCAATGGCCAGCAAGCCTCGGTCAGCGTAGCAGTGAGCGGTGATGTGGCTTTCATCGATGAGCACCACAGCTGCAAATCCAGGTGGGGAGGTTGTGCCGTCAAAAGGGGCGAGATGTGCATGCACTTCGGTTGCAGAACTCTCGGCAACGGCTTCCCTCATGAGGCCAAAGAGCCACTGGTATTCCGCCTCGTCAGCAAATTCTGCGTGAACGTAATCCAAGAACACGTGAGCTCCTTGATTTGGATTGGCAACCATGGACTCACCTGCGCTTTGCCCCACCGTTCGCTATTTCAAAATGCCGAATTGCCTGCGTTCCCAAGTTCAGAAAAATACGAGCCGGCAAATTCGAGATGACCGGAGGGAGCCGTTGGCATCCATCGACCATGTTCTCGTGCTCGCAGGTGAGAAGCTACGATTTTGGTAGCCAAACAAGCAGCGGTAAACTGTGTAAGGGGTGTGCCGTCTTGAGCCACGATTTCATTCACATCGGCGCTAATGACCGACACCTGTGGATTGTCGAACAGGGTCTCGATGGTTTCAACCGCCTGCCAATAGCTCAATCCCCCCGGCACAGGTGTGCCCGTGGCGGGCACCAATGCGCCGTCCAATCCATCGATATCAAGCGTGAAATGAACAGGACCGGAAAGCGACTTGAGTTCGTGAAGCCACTGATTCCATGCTTCTCCGCCGGTGTGCGGGTGTTGCGTGTCCTTAGCGAAGTAGGTCGTGATTCGGTCGTCGGCGTTGATGCGTTCGAATTCCTCTTGACTGTAGGCACGGACACCCGCCTGCAACAGGCGACCTACGCCGACGTCAAGGCTTCGCGAGGCGGCGCAGGCGTGAGAAAACACTTCACCGTCCAACGAACTTCGTAGGTCAGCGTGGGCATCGATCTGAACCACGGTTAAGTTGGAGAGGTCGCCCTTCACGGCGGGATGATGCCGTGCAGCGTGCATGATGGGAGGGAGAATTCCATGCTCACCACCCAGGAACAACGGAAAGAGGTCACCGCCGAAGAACTTCAAGGCGTGGCTTGCGAGATCGTCAAGCTGCCCACGTAAGGTAGAAGCGGCCCCTTCCCAAACCGGTTCGGTGGCAATGGTTCTTCCCGCCGGCAATTCGGTGCCGAGGTGTTCGTCGTAAAGTTCGACTTGAGCACTCGCATCAAGGCATGCTTGAGGTCCATCGCAGGCCCCCATCCCGTAGGAAGTTGTGAGTTCGTACGCCAATGGAACCACCGCAATATCAGCGGGGCCATCGCTTTGTGGAAGACCCAGAAACGCGCCCTCTTGAAACGCCTCCTCCATGGTTTCTGTCCGTCTTTGCCTCCTTCATCATCCTACCGATGCCAAATTCGCGCCGAATCCAAGGCTCAAACCTACGATTTCAAGAAAAAGGATGGAACACTTAATATGGGTCGGTGACCAATAAAATATAGCAACGGGGACCGAAAACACCCGGTTTACTGATTGTGGGGGCGAGAACATGGGGATGACACTGGCAGAACTAACCAAAGCGATACAGCAACACATTGACTTGGACATGGACGCCGAAGTTGCCCAAGGCATGGCCGAGCACGCCCTCGGATTCTTTGGATTTTACAACCGCATCATCGACAATGCGCTTGAACCAACCGACCGCAACCTGTTTTACATGTTCCAAGACTATGACCTCCTGACCACGGAGTCCGAAGAAACCACCTTGTGGGATGGACGTGAATGGCGAATCCACTACTGGAAGTTCAAGCCCGACCTCCGGGAGCGTGTTGAAGCCTACATGCAGCGAAACCTGCAAGAGGATGAGATCGATCCCTTCGCCGACATTTACGCCACCGACGGCCCAAGCATTTGGACCCGTGAAGGTGAGAAAGTCGCCAACCCGAACGCCTTCACCTCCGACTGGTGAACACAATCCGATGCAAGTGTTTTTCATTTGTAGCCACGAGGCGTAACCATGCGAGTAGCCGTCGGTTTGGTTGTTTGCATGATGTTGGCCGTCATTCCAACGGCCGCCGCTCAGTACGACCCAACGCAAACGCCCATGTGGCCCGGTGAGCCGGTTGATAGCCACGTTCACATGACCTGGGCTGCGCTCACGATGGAAGTCAACGATTGGGCCGACGAGAATTCCGACATCGTTGACTTGGTCAGTGCTGGTAAATCTGAACTCGGACGCGACCTCTGGGTCGTGCGCCTTTCCGACTGGTCGATGGAGACCAAACCCAACGGCTCAAGCAAAGAAATTGTCTACATTGATGGCGGGCACCATGGCAACGAATACCTCGGGACGGCGCTCGCATGGTTGTCTGCCAAATGGTACATCAACGGCTGGAACGATGGTAACGAGGAAGCCATCAGCGTTCTCCAAAACAACGAACTTCACATCCTCATCATGCTCAACCCCGATGGAAACGACATCGACACACGGTGGAACATCAATCAGGTCGACCTCAATCGAAATTACGACCACTACTGGAACACCTGCCCGACGACACAACCTGGCAGCAGCGCCTTCAGCGAGGCTGAAACGGCGGCCAACGCTGCCTACATCGACGCTCATGTCACGGACGCCGACCTCTACGTCACCATGCACACGGGTGTTTGGATTATCCTCTACCCCTGGGGCAAATGGCCCGAACAGCCACCCGACTGGGAATTGTTTTGGACCATCCGGGACACCGTGAACGCTGGAATTTCAGACATCCCCATCCAAAACGCCAACCAAGGACTCTACCCCAACTGTGGCACAAGCCGAGACTATGGATACGGCCAGATGGGCTTCCCTACCTTCACGTTCGAAACGGACGACGAACAGTTCGTGCCGGGGAGTTTTGAGAACATCAACGACCGCTTGGCCGAAGAGATGGATGTTATGCGCTACCTCATCGAGAACGTTTGGTATTGGCGTGCCCGTCTTGTGGTCCAATCCCTCACCGTTGAAGAGGGAACCCTCACCCTTGATGTCATCAATCACGGCCAAGCCTCAACCGCCAACGCCAGCTTGGAATACCACAACGCTGCCGGTGAAGTTCTCTGGGCTTCGACGCTGTTTGGAGTGAACGCCACAAACAGCACCACGGTTTCCTTTGATGTTGACCAAAACGTCTTCACCACAGAGGGAAAATGGAACCTCAATTACCAAAAACGCGTGATCAACGCTGCTACGTGGGTCAATGAAACCGTTGACAGCAACCTCACCGTAAACTTCGTGGAAGCCGAAGAAGGATTTTTGCTTGGATTTGGATTGTTCAACCCCTTGGCCGTCATCCTCAGCATGATTGGGGTGAGCGTCCTCACACGGCGAGAAGATGAGGACCGGTAAGCGGTATCCCCGCACAAAGTTATTATTTTCTAGGGGCTTGGGTTGACCATGAACAGAAACACTTCACGTAATCAGCGGAAGTCCCGACATCCCAAACCATCAAAGAAAAAGGTGGTCGCTCTAAAGATTGAGCAACCCACGCCGTCGGCGACCGAGGGCGAATCCTGCCAAATCTCGGGTTGCGGCTGCGGCAAGTGAACCCGCTTGACCATCTACCCAATCCGCCTCCTTTTTGGGAAGAGCCTCGAAACCACACTCACAAACGAGGTGAGGCACTGCGAGGGTTGAAGTGTAGGAAATCATTGGCGTGAGTCGGTGAAACCATGCAAGTGACCATCAGTTCAGGAAACAACATCAACGGAACCCTCGTCCTTCCTCTCTTTGAAGGCGAAGAAACCCTGCCCGAAATCGTCGAAGGCATTCCAACGACGCTCAAGAGCCAAATCAACCGTGTGCTGGCCGATGGGGACTTCAAAGCCAAAGCCAACGCCACCATGACCCTCATGGGCACCGAAGGCGGGAAAGCCATGCTGATTGGACTCGGTAAAACCGACAAGGCCGACGTGCATGCCTACCGAGAAGCAGGTGCAACGGTGGTCGCATCGTGCAAGAAAGTTCACGGCGGCGAGTTAACGGTTGTCTTCCACGACGCTGATTTGGCCTCCATGACTTCCTTTGCCGAAGGCATGATGCTTCGAGATTACTCCTACGACCTTTACAAGAAGAAAGACGACGACGATGAAGACATCAACCTATCAGCTCGCATCAACTGCAACGAGGGTGATGCAACGGCCCTCTCCGCTGCCATTGACCGAGCCGCCTCCATCGTGAGCGGCGTCCATCTCTCCCGAGACCTGGGCAACTGCCCACCCAACGACATGTACCCCATGGCGTTCGCCGAAAAGGCCGAACTCTGGGCAAAGCAGTACGACAACGTGAAGGTGGAAATCATCGATTACGAAGCCGCAAAGCGCCACGGCATGGGTGGACTCGTGGCCGTTGGCATGGGGTCTTCTCGAAAACCCTGCATGGTTATCTTCACCCTTAACGGCGATCAAAAAGGACGACACCCCATGCTGGTTGGCAAGGGAATCACCTTTGACACCGGTGGCATTTCGCTCAAACCCGGTGCGAACATGGACGAAATGAAGTACGACATGGGT
>CEQW01066081.1_pt1 | contig 12473 bp, 14 predicted proteins | sample 530891 | NCBI WGS metagenome assembly CEQW01 (sample SAMEA2621066, study PRJEB7988) | marine metagenome | biome: marine biome (ENVO:00000447); feature: surface water layer (ENVO:00002042); material: "saline water (ENVO:00002010), including plankton (ENVO:xxxxxxxx)" | depth 5 m
ATCTTAAAAGCTGGGGCGAAACAAAGGTTGCCCAGTGTACTATTTTGGGACTCTCGCCGAGAGAGTTTGAAGATTTGTATCTCGCATCAACGAATAGGGGAAAGCGCCAACGCGCGGCTGAAGAGGCGCCGCCCCATCCCGAAACGGAATGATTGGATAAAAATGCAACACGCCAGAAATAGAAATAAAATCTTGGGCGCGTGACATTGAACACAAGCTACAGAATGTAAAGTGTCATAGAGATAGATTTTAGCACTGCGTGATACGCCTTCTGTGTGTGTAAGCTTTATTTTTACGCATTTTATGCGTTGGCTCACAATAACTAACGATAGCGTGGTCCATCTACGTCCACCCAATCCGGGTGCGTGTTATTCATCTTGGGCATCGGGCGCCATGCAACATACTCGTCATCGCTGTCTGGCTCCCTCTCATCATCTCCCGGTTCGCTGCCCCCAAGGGTCGGAAAGTAAGGTGGCTCGTCTTCTTCTTCCTCCACTTTTTCTTTAGGACGAAACGATGGGGTTTGCCTATCGTGAGGGCTTAGCTCCTCTCCCGCCTCCTCTATTTCTTTTCTGAGCTTTCTCTCATTTTCCGATAATGCCGATAGTATGGATTTGTACTTTGTAACCAGTTCCTCGTACTTGGAAAGATTCTCTTCGGCTGGTTTGAAAAATTTGGTAGCCTTCCACATGTCAGGGTTGCCAACTATGTCGAGGGCACCCTCGAGGTTACGTTTGGCGACACCCAGTTTCCATTCCTCTTTTTCGATTTTTTCTAGCAGACGCATTAGTTTTACTTTTAACTCCCAATAGTTCCAGACATCTTCTGACCTTCCACGTTTGTGGCCATCTGTGGGAGTTGCCTTTAAGAGGGACAGGCTAGATAGATTGGGCAGTGAAGCCATGTTGTGGGTTCCGCTGAGCGGCATGTCTACTATCATGGTCGACAAGTGTGGCTTTATCTGCTCAACCACAGGTGGTTGTGTGTTATTGCCATAAGTGTACACCAATAATATTTAAATAGAACACTGTGGAGTGACATAATGTTGCCATCTCTTGCAAATTTACGCATCCTTAACAGTGTTAGTGCTGATGGGGGTGGTGAATCGAGTTGGGGGTCTAATGTGACTGAGATAAACATTAATGAGAGCGACGATTTAGACACCGAAGATGAACGGGAGGACGAAGAACCGCCAACGCAGTGCGATTCGGAGCCGGAGGATGGCGCAGGTGATGGTGACAACGACGCGCAAAAGTTGTTGAAAATCCTTAGAACGCTTCCAGTTCCAGAGGTTCCGGAGGATGCGATTCACGATGCGGACGCGCTTTCAAAACTGAAATGGGACATCAAATGGGTCGAATGTCTCACGGACAAACAATTCGACATGTTGCTATCTATGCGTCTTTACACTGGAGCACTCTATGCTTTTATGGCCCCCGCTCTGGATACCAATCACGTGAGAAAAGTCCAGTCCAATAGGGCCAAAACCCATGAAATGCTAAACAATAAAATACTGCGAGAAGAAGACCACGAGGCAGACATGCTGTTTTATGTTGCAACGATACATTGGTTGCGACGTCAAAGAAACGACAAGCCTAGTGGGCACTACACGCCACTTTTGGTGGAACGCGACAATTTTGAGGGTAAAGAGACCTATTATCTGGACATCATTGACGAAATGAGCTACAGAAGAACAATTGCATCGGGCCTCACCTTTTACGAAGACCCCTCTGCACAGTTTTATCAATTCGAGGGATACCGCAGCCGTTTGATGGACCGCATTCTTGGTAATGGCAAAGAGTTTGACGCGTTGAAAATGTCGAAATTTGCCAGTGAGAATAAAGATCTTACAGATAAGGATCTCGCAGCGCAAACATTGCAGCACTTTTGGGCCGCCATACAGCACTCCGCAAATGCCTTAAAATCGTTTATTCTCGACTCCAAAGTTGTTGCCGATATAAATCTTCCGCTTTATCGTGGCACAAGAGAACCCACAGATCGAGACCGCCTAGAGAATTCCTTTGTGTCAATGTCGGCAACGGAACTGACCGCACGATATTTTACGACGAGCCCATTTCTTAACCTTGTAAGGACAGAAGACGACAAAGAGCTTGAAGAACGCAAAGAGGTCAAATGCTGTATGATGCGTGCGACATTAGAGCAGGGGGTGCCCTACCTGGATGTGGATGACTGCTTGCTAAACAGTGGAGGCTGGGGTTTTTTTTCTGGCGGAGAGAATGAAATTATACTCCCACCCGGGCACGTTCGGTGGGTACCCTCAAGCTACCTCGGTTGGAATAAACAACCCGTCGAGTTTCCGAAAGAACCTACGCGCACTTCAGGAGAATACGTATATAGGTACGACTACGTTTACTACGTGATCAAACCGATGAACCCGCCTTTGAAGCGACCCGAGAACTAAGCTAGAGTTGAGAATATCTCAACCCGTGGCCAATATGGATTGGGGATGCCGTGCCATGACCCTCCCGCCACTCACCAACCTGCACCACACTGTGGCTACCGCCGGATGAGGCACAAAGACCCCGGTGAGGACCTCCTTTGTGATGCGCGACGCGATGCGTAAGCAGTACAAGAAATCCACCGATGAGCAACAGCGGGAGACAGCACGCGCGTGGCTGGAGGACAACGACCCCGCATGGCTTAAGCAGGAGGACGCCAACTAAAAAAACTGAGCGTAAATACCTTTGCACACACGCACGCGCACGACTCCAAATACATGAGGCACCGACGGCGTAAGCCCCGCACAGGGGGTGCCGTCGGTGCGGAACTGCTGTTGGGTTTGAGTGTGCGCGTGTCCTTAGGGTCTTTAAGCATCCGCCTCCTCCTTTTTAAAACACGAGATTACACGACACCACCGCGCCACAACCCAAGAACTAATTGTGACTGCAATTATGAACCAAAGACAGCCCAAGCTACAGCAAGTGCATCTGGAGATACCATGCGGCGCACAGCGTTAGGGGGTCCGTGGATTGCGTAATTTCCCACACGGAGCTCGTCCGCATGCGCTGCACAGGCGTTCCATGTAAGCACTTTAGCTGCGTGGTCCACATTAGAATCGTAGTCGTGTCTGTAGACGCAAGATGGATTTCCCATCGCGCATCCACAAGTGAGTAAAATGCTCACTACCGCTTTTCCAATATCTTCGGTAGAAACATCCACGTTTAAAGTCTCGAGAACGTCGGTGTCAGGGCTCATTAAGCATGCTCCAAGCACAAAAAAAGCGGCGCCGCGAATGGTAAGCGCCAGGTTGTTGGTTAGGCGTCGTGGGCCTATCATGAGGCGCTCTAGCTCCGCTTCGACCTGGCTAAGTGGGTTTTCTGCAGCCAATTGAAAAATCTTGTTTTCGAACAGGATTGCCGCTTCGACCTCCATGTAGCGAGTGCAAATACAATCCCACTCCGTATGCCATTTTGGGTATTCGTGCTCGTGCATGAAAAATTGGAGCAGTGGTATCATGTGGTTGCTTCGGTCAGGGGGCGAGTTTATGTACATTTTTTGGCACAGATGGAGTGTCGCAGCTATGCGCATCCTGTGCGATATTGACATTTCCCCATTTGCGGGAAGGTTTGTTGGAAGACTGGCATCGCGACGAATGGCAAGCATCGCGCAGAACAGAGCACCCGAGGGGTCTTGGTGTGACTGGTGTAAATGTATGTTTTCGTCATAAATTGTGGAAGGAAGTACGTGCTCTAACGAAGAAGCACAAAAAGCCCCCGCAATCATACGCTGAGCTTCAAGAACAACGGCACGACGCGTTCCGGGGGGGGCGCCAAAGCAGGGCGACATTGGCATTGCAGCGCGTTGTTCCGTACACACGTGGACAGGGAATTCCGGAACAACAGAGCACATGGCGACTCCTCCAATTTCGTCTTCTAGTGACGTGTCTATGTCGTGTTGTTGTACCAGACGTCGCTTTGGCATACTTATCCCAGACCGCGCTGGTTGGTTAGGGTGCTGTGATTTGGAACTCTGGTCGTCTTCAGAGTCGGATTGTCGTTTCTGGCACGGAGGTGCTGTGATAAAAAATAATGGAATCGCGAGGCAACACCCAAACATGAAGAACATGCAAGCGCTAATCGGGTCCACGCACGCCGTCTCCTGTTCCTGTAAGCGAGGTGTACCGGATATACAATTCCTGGGTAAAGATGGTCATTGGAGACACTGGCGCACTTGCAAGGATAGAGAAGGAGGCAAAGCGTTTTTCAAAAGCACAAAAAAATGTGGACAGGCTGATTCGTAAAAAGGAAAAGAAGCGGGGGTTGGAACGCGTCAATGAGGTGCGCGAGGTGGTGAGGAAAAATATGACACGTTTCTCGGCTGCATGCCTGCTGCCCACTGATAACGTGCGTCGATTCCGTCGTCGTCTTCTCCGTGCCAAAAATGACAAAGGAAAAGCCCTGTTTTACGTGAGTGAGATCGGCGGTTCGCTCGAGGAAGGCGGATGGGGGGTTGTCGCGGCTCCCCGTGCCGAAGAAGCAACTGCGAGTCTCGCACTTCAGGTTGCGACAAAGGACCATTCAATGCAGTGCGTCTCTTTGCGTTCAGCGTTGCCTCTTCTCGAATGTTCGTCTCACATTGACACGCCTCTGTTCGAGGGTATTACTAATAACATCGACCCGCCTCTTTTTAGCGACGTACACGCGTTTGTGACACTTCCCGACGGGTTCACTCCGCTTTTTCTTCTTGCAAAAGGTGTCGAAGGCTCTCTTTCGCCCTGGGACGTATCACTAGACGAGTGTCATTATGCTAGTTTACAGGCACAGGCCATTCGCTTGTTGCGGTTCAAAGAGGCTGATAGAACTACGTTTTGTGCAGCATAGCTGCTCGCTATTTAATACCAGCACATTTAGCATTTACAAGAGGCATGTATTCATTAGTTGTTAAGCACCAAACGCTTACGCGAAAGCGGAACAGCCAAAACCGCCATGTCCTCTGTTGTTGCTGTCGGCACTCCCATAAGCCCGTCTATGCGTGTTACATCGAACACTAAAAAGGAAAAGGTTACGACGTCGCGTAAGAACACCACTTCTCACGAAAAGCCCTCTACATCTTCCTCGTCTCCCAACGCACGCAAAGAGCCCCGACGATCTCCGCATGCCTCCCCCTCCATGTTGGGGCTGTCCCCAGTAAATGGGCCAAACGCAGCCGATTTACCACCCGAATTTGATCTGTCTTCTTCTGCAACACAACTGTCCAGCATGGAGTCAATGATTATGGGGAAAAATACCAAGGACGGCATGCCCTCTTTTAAATCAATGGACTCAAAAGCTGTGCCACGGGCTCCTGTTCCTCATTGCCCTCCTTGCTTTGACGAAAAAACACTCGTTGGAACAAAGTCCGGCATCGGTATAGACGAGGCCTATTCAAACGACGAAAAGGCGCTTAACGAGTTTCTGAAGCTACACCCAATGCTCTCAATGGAGGCCACTTCTCAACGCACACTCCAAATGCTTTCTGGAATGTTTGAAAAAGCAAGCATGAATACCGGTGATCTGCCAGTCATAGGAAAAAGTTACGACGACCAATTTTTGCGCCCCGCCTCTGAGACCATAGGCGAGCGACCGTGCATCAACGGAGACGCGTGTTTGGCACAGTTTGTGGCTAAAATGCGTTACGGCGCAGACACAAACATGGCCTTCACATGCACCGAATTTCTGTTACCTGAGGCAAGAAAAAACTTTCTTAATGGTAACGGCTTACCTTCGCGCAAAGGAAAGTGTTTGATGTGCATGCGATACTTCCAGTCCTACGTTTACCTCCTTGCCCGAACCGATCCAGCTTTCAAGATCGGAGAAACGCCACTCAGCATGCAAGTATTCTCAAACGCGGTTTTCGACAGTAACAAGCAAAGCAACATGCATTACGACGATGCGCAGCTGCGTGCAGCTTCCACAGAGCTACCTACGCATGCAAGTATCGTTTCGACCACGGATGGTTACAAGCCCTCAGCGATGTTGTTTGTTGATGAGGACTGGTCAAACTTGCGTTCCTCGCGCGAGGGAAATCTTGGAAAATTGCTCTGGAAACCGGTTGTTCGGTTTTGTTCAACACACTACAAGTACGTCCGTGACATAGATGGTCCTCGCATTGTTCAAGTTGGTGTGAGCGCTGACGACAAAACCGACGGTCTGAATTTTGGGCAGCCCCCAGCTCGGAAGGTCGCGGAGCCGGGGGCGGAGCCAAAGGAGGAGCGGTCGCATTAGCTGCTTCTTCTCTTAGACCTATAAACGGAAGCATGGAACAAGCAGGCATTTTCCAAGCGCTGAAACGTGGCCTTTCGCTACTTCGAAACTATGCAGAAATTCCGGATTTACCAGAGTGGCTTTTCTATGAATCCTTTGAACAAGCGTGCACAGAGGTGCACAGTATAGAGCAAACGTGGTTTGTGGCAACTCTGCGCACCGTTGAACGCAGCCTGAACACCCGATCCCGTGCCAAAATGGATGCAGCCACCACAAGCACCGCATGTTGTTGGGGAGACCCACCAACAACAGAGGGATTTGAGCCGTTGCCCACATGGGCTGCTAGTGAAAGCGCTGGTCGTATGGCAGTGGCCACCGCCCGTTTGGCATTTGGGGCAGCAGCGGAGTCAGCAATCGTTAAGTGTGCATTAGATTTGGCAATGCCTGGTGCGCGACCCACAGGTGCAACGTCACGCAAGCTCGCGCGACTGTATGCCGACGCGCATCTTGTGGCGGTGTGGACTTCTGCCCACGCATTCTACGTGTCCTCTATACAGTCGGGGGTAGAGGAACCGCCGGTTCCAAGCGTGTTTTCTGTGCAAAATGCCGCAAGCGAGATCGATTGGTCAGACCTGTTCGCCCGAAGATGGTGTCCGCGACTGTGTCCAAAGTCAGCACAACCACTGCTTCACATTTTGATGCGTTCCACTAATCCGGGATCGCGCGGTTGGGATACCCTTCTTGAATCGTCATTGGCGGAATGTACGGCACTGCGACTGGTGATAAACAATGCTATTCTTGTCGCGCTCACCGGAATGCATCCTTACATACACCCTGTTCTCAGGCCTCCGTGGTGGATGCGCATGCGTACAGCGCACATTGCACAACAGTTGGTGTCTAATACAGAGTCACGAAATGCGTTTGTGGCAACTGCACCAGCAACGAAAGAGGCAGTGCGGCGCTTGTTGGCGAGCAGCACCGCTGCGTATCCGGCACTCCATGCAGCTCTTGCACGCGTTGGACATCCTGTGGGACACCTCACAACACCGCCGTTGGCAATGCCTGCAAAAGGAATGGAAGGGGCCATGTCGGCCTTTGTGACCGCAGGTGTTACCATGGCAACCACTAAGGGAATTTCTTACACCGCTTGCGTGAATGAAGCGTTCTCCAAGCACGCTGCCTGTGCCGCAAATACGGAAAATGGTGGCTCATCGGCAATTGTTGGCTGGGACTTTTCCTGGCTAGGAAAGGGCACCGCCTCGGTGCACAATAAAATACCTCTTGTGCGCGTTGCCTCTGACCTTTGGTCAACAGCTTTTCGCACAAATTTTCTAGTATTCTGGGCACATTGCATGGCGAATAAACTTCGAAGCACGCGTTTGGATCCTGTGCAGTATCGAGCAATTCATGATCTAAATGCTTGCACCCGATTGACCCTCGAACTTCCAGAAGAGACAATGCTTGCCGTACAGAGAAAAGCCTTGACAAATCCCTCTTCTGGTATTCTCACGATGGAAGAGGTGGCACACGAGCTAGGAATACAGGGCATTTGTTCGGCATCGAGTAACAGTGGCGCAAAAAACGCTACCGAAGCACTACAAGTGATCAGTGCTGCTGGCGCGGAAGCCACAGCTAAGCTATTGGTGTATGCAAGAGCGGCATGGGTAAATGAGGAAATACTCATAGTTAATCTAGGCGCACAAACTAAAGAAATGCAAACAGAGGCACTCTTTCGACGTCTGGGAAGAACACGGACGAGCGATGCCACCCTTTCAGACCTTCCGATTCAAGCAACGACGCTTCACGCATGCACTGAGTGTCGTCGTGTCGCCAATGCTACGTGTTCTGATGGTGGATGTTCAAGCATGTCTTTTAACGAGTTGGGTGTCAGCAGCAGCATGATATGTTCGGTCAGTGAAAATGATTCTACGCATATCAGGTGCGCCAAGCGGTCCTCTGCTGCGCTGAGAACTGCTGTTCAATTCCAGGAAGATATGGAAATTCGCCAAATTGAAAACATGCCCATGGATGGTGCTGCCTGCATTTCGGTTCTTAATCAGCAGACATGTACACCATGCGCTGCACACAACGACTTGGGAACTGCGTCGCGCGTTCGTCGAGATGCCAAAAATGCCATCGAGCAGCGCGCCTCAGCGATTGCGTGTGGAGAATCAGCAATGTTGGCGATTCCGATTACAGGGCGCGCCATTCGTCTTTGGGACACTTGGTATGCACTGTGCTCGTTCTGCGGGGCCATGGTTCAACTCAAGCCACACAATCGATTTGGTGTTGAAATCTGCTGCTTGCGTTGTGACGCAGCTATGCTCGGTGTGGCCTCCCAGAACGTTTCTACGCCAGAATCTGCCCCAAGTGGTCAATATTGTCGCTACTGTGGGAAAATGTGTCCAGTCACCGAGAAGAAAAGGTGGAAGACGGTAAAAGCGCCTCTTGATGTGGCTGGTCGTAATGCAAAGCTTCCACCCCCGCTACGAGTTGTCTCCTATTGCCCCAGTCACTGGCGATCTTGGCTAACAGGTGCGCACAAATTGATTTCTACACGCGTGATCCTTTCTCATCTTGCGTACAACGCAAAACCAGTATTCCCAACGGAAACGGCGAAAAGGCACGCGTCTTCCGACCTGGGCTTTGAGCAGATGAGTCCCAAGCGCAAAAAGCAGCGAAGAAAAAAAATTGGCCAAAGTCAAACTAGGTGAAAAAAACATTTGCGGAGTCGTAGCGACTCACCAAATGGAGTTTAAGAACAAGGGGGGGGGGACATACTCATGTGCATATTTGAAATGTAAAATATCAACCGTTTTGGGTCCGCGCTAAAACGAGTCAGTGTCAACATAACATGAGCGGTTGTATAGAAGAGTAAGAGCGTTCTTTTGTAGTCAAACCGATGTGCGCCTTGGCGTCTGAGGACACACAAAGCGCTCTTGCTGCTCTTTCTGCTCTCACTCTCGAAACAGAAGGTAAGCGATCAAGTCCAGGCGACGATGATGACAAAGAAACGTCGTCTGTGGATGGTCGCATGTTAAAAGAAATCGGTAACGGGTGGGCGCTTTTTTATAGGAAGCGCGGTAGTGATCTGTGGCGACTCGAATTTCGTCATCTTCGGCCAGGCATGGACCCAACCAACTTCAATGGGCAGGCACAGCTCAGAAAACCATACATGGAACACGATGAAGATGAGTTTTTGCAACTGCTGCGTTATGTGAAAAACGAACTCATGTTTGTTAGACACCAATATACCCAAAATGGGAAATATTGGTGGATTGAAACAACTCACAATTCCATACCACCCCAATGGGTAAAAGCTATCCAAATTCGTAAAGAAGCTGTTGAAGCATTGTTTATGAAGGATGTGGAGAACCATAACCTTTCGGACATCGTCGTGGAGGGTGCAAATATTCGCACATTAAGTGGGTATATGCATTATCGGCCAGAGTTTCACCACCTTTTGACCAGCGATGGCTACAACTTTGAACACCGACCCGATGGACTATATGACCATTATATCACCATGGCAAGCATCGAGGAACTTCCAGATGTTTTGCAAAAGGCAATTGCTACTCGTAAAATGCGCAACGAGCTTGCACGTGAGGAAGCGGATAAGCAAGCAAGGAACGACGCTGAACGTCGCAGGCTGCAAGACCTCGCAGAAGAAAGGAACAGGCGCCAATTGGATGAATATTTTGAAACTGTGCAAAGCCGTCGCCGCGAACGCGCCCAAAAAATACTCATTTTCAATAAGGTTTTGGGGATGGATTCTACAGAAGAAGACGACGAAGATCAACTATCTCGCGTAATCAACGACAACCTGCTTGATTTTCAAGATTATGTGCAGCAAAAGCACGCAGATAGCGTTGCTAGCATAGCTGATGGGAAAAAGTTGTGGGCCACCCGGACACAGTCGAATCTGAAGCCTAATGCATGGCCAATGACAAAGATTGTCCAAGAAATGCTCACGTGTGTGAAAAAAGCGGCGGATAAGATCAATGGTGAATACACGTACACGGAACGTGTGCAATGCACTGTACAACTTCAACTGCCTAGCCCTCTGGAGCGTGTGGATATCAGGGTGACTGGCTTCGCAAAGTATGTCGACATTAGATGGACTGCCACCTTTCTCGAGTTTAAGGAAAAGGGAAGCATTAACAATCTCAAGAAGCTCTATTCCACACTAAATGATATTTGGGACAACTCAATGTCCGTCGAAGAACTAAACGCGGCTTACAGTTGGTATCGCAGATTTCCTGATCTACCTGATGACGACAACTATTCAGAAATAGAAGCTGTGCCCCAACAAACCCCTTCCAAAAAACCTAATAAAGAAACCGATCAAGAACGGATGCTTCGTGAGGAGCTATATACGAGTGACGGGTGGAGGATAAGGAAGCGCGCTCAGAAGTGATACAGCATCTCCCACCCGCTCATCGAGGGCGAAATAGCACAGTTGTTAGGAGAGCAAGGCCACAAAATCCAATCGGGGTGGCCAGGGAGCGAATCACGCCATGCGCGCAGATCCGTCTCAATGGTACGTGCAACGAGTGCCGGTAGTCTTACAAGCTGATAACCAAGGCTCATATAATCATAGCAAAGCGTCACCATGTAATAGGTTGTAACAGGCGCTCCCATTGCATTAGATCCTGAAAGAATAGCAACGCCATTAATGGCACTCAGAGGGCGCCGGATCAATACGACTGGATTGTTTAGGTTGATTGCGTCGTTCCAAAGCTTGGCGTGCTTCTCTTTTTTTTCTGGCCGAGTGGCATACTTTTCTTCCCACTGCACGAGTTTGTCTAGCAGGCATTTGGGGATGCCATAGCATGCCAAAGATGCATTAAGCATGGCCATCGCGGTATTACCTTTCATAATTGCACTTGGAGGGGGAGAATACGTTTTTGACCCCTCCTTAATGCGGTAGCCGTGTAAGCGGCGCAGTTCTCTTCCCCTCCAGCCATCGTGTTGCCGAAGAACAGAGCCGATGGCTTTGCGAAGAAGCGCTACAGATATTTTTGTCGAGTTGGGTGATTGGTTATATGTGCTTAGCTTAACGACGCTTTTGCGCGTAAAATCTCTGTTATCAGTATCGGGGAGCCACAAACAGTCAATTCGCAGGTCTGACGCAAGGTGAACATCTTCTTGCGCAAGAGCATCGCGTAACCGTTTGTCTGGGGAGTCAATATTACGACATACGCGAAGCCACATTTTGCAAACGAGTGTAACCGTTTCCAGAAAGGATGGCAAGTCTTCGTCTCGTGCACACTTCAAAAGGATTGGTAAAATGTCGTACTCGGATGTTATCACAGCATCCAACACATGTGGATTTACACTGAATGCCATGTGACTATGGTGAGTGCTGTTACCAAGCTTCTTGTGCAGTCTAAAGGCCACAGCGCAACTTGTTAGCGACATGTTGTCCTAGTTCGAATCACTAGAGGTACCATGCTTACGTTTCAGCTCTAACGTGTCATCAAAAACTACACTGTGGATATTTGGCGGGAACATTCGAGCGGCTAAAACCACTTCCATCACTTGGGCCCTTTCGCGCCACTTTCTGGCTTCTTTGTCTCTTGCGAGTTGCCGCTGGCTGCGGATTTCTTTCGTTCCGCAAGATCAACCTTTTGGGTCTCCAGTTGCACCTTGGCACTTTCATTTCCGTTTTTAAGATTTTGTTCTCGTTCTTTGAGGCCCAACTCGTCCGCCTTCTTTTGCATCGCCCTGTCCTCATCCTCGCAGGCACACTTCTTTTCGGCATCCGCAACTGCCTTTTCCACAGCAGCCTCTATTTCGTCTTTTGATGCGCCAATGGCATGAAGACAAGCTGGCATTGCGATTTCGACTGGAGCAAGACCAGCTGCGTAAAGGTTGATCACTTCATCCGTCGCTGCTAGTGGGCTAGTCAGCAATTCCAGCTGTGGGGGCTCATCCAGCAAATCGTCTCCGCCATAGATGTCGCGATAGGCCATGGTCATTACCATGGACACGTACTTGGCCAATTGGGAAACGGTCGTGTTCAGAAGAGACAACCTGCAAGCGGTGGCACGTTAGGTCAGTAGGTAATTGGGTTTGAAGGGTCGTGGGATTAGGTACGAGCAGTGTACTGTGCCGTGCTCTTGGATGCGAAGCGGCCTTGAAACATCAGGTCGGCGGGAACACCAAAAGCAGCACCGAACTGCTCAATCGCAAGGCGGCTCAAGGCTTCGAGGTCGCCACGAGCTTGAGGCAGCTGTCCCGCCGCTGGGGCCATTTCGTGTTCCTTGG
>CEQW01130095.1_pt1 | contig 12411 bp, 9 predicted proteins | sample 530891 | NCBI WGS metagenome assembly CEQW01 (sample SAMEA2621066, study PRJEB7988) | marine metagenome | biome: marine biome (ENVO:00000447); feature: surface water layer (ENVO:00002042); material: "saline water (ENVO:00002010), including plankton (ENVO:xxxxxxxx)" | depth 5 m
CTGAATCAATGCGTATGCGTCATAAAAGACTGGCGGCTGAATCTCCGACGTGGGTGTTGCACGAAGTTCCGCGTGCAGATCATGGCGTTGTTTATTCGAGGCCGAAGCAGGTGGCTTCGGCGATTAATGCACTACGTGCTTGAATATCAGTCGAGAGAGCGCTTCAGCCCTGTGGAATCAAGGATTCTAGTAGAAATTTCCTCGATCGATTTGTCGGTTGTGCTGATGTAAGGGATGTTCTCCCGCTCGTACAGAAACTCCACTTCGTCTACTTCGTGGTAGCATTGCTTAAGTGACGCGTATCTGCTGTTAGCTTTTCGTTCTGTGCGGATCGCTGAGAGGCGCTCCGGGTCAATCGTTAACCCGAATATCTTATGTTTGTGTTTCTGCAGGCTGTCAGGCAAGCGCAGATCAAGCATATCTTCTTCTGTCAGCGGGTAGTTCGCCGCCTTAATGCCGAATTGCATAGCAAGATAGAGGCAGGTCGGAGTTTTGCCGGACCGGGAAACGCCAACGAGTATGACGTCAGCATCTTCGTAGTGGCGGGTGCGTGCGCCATCATCATTGTCGAGGGCAAAATTGACTGCGTCTATGCGGTTCAGGTAGCGCGTACTATCCGCAGGGGAGTGTGACTTGCCGACCGAGTACGAGCTTTCAGTCGCTAATTCCTGCTCCAGTGGATGCAGAAATGCTTCAAAAATGTCGACTTTAAATGCATCCGCGGTGTCGATGATAGAACGGATGTTCTTGTCGACAATCGTATCGAAGAGAATGGCGGGTGCGCCGGAGTCCTTTGCGGCCTGATTGATTTTGGCCACTGCGTTGTTAGCCTTCTCAGTCGAATCAATGTATGGCAGTGTTACACGGGTAAACTGAAGCTTGTCGAATTGGGCTAGCAAGGCATTGCCTAATGTTTCGGCCGTGATTCCTGTACCGTCGGAAATAAAATAGGCAAAGCGCTTCATATGGTAATTTTTCCTGCGTCCACTTAGTATTACGTGCCTGACGGAGTTCCGCAGACGCAGGCAACTATAGGTGATTCATGCGAATCACCCAAGCGTAAAATTGAATCATCAGCACGAAGGAGAGTTTCCTTGACCGATTATGTTCTCAGGTTTAATCAGGTAACCATCAATGACGTTGAGCGCGTTGGCGGTAAGAATGCATCACTTGGCGAAATGATCGGAAACCTCTCGGCCGCTGGCGTTTCAGTGCCAGACGGTTTCGCAACAACGGCAGATGCCTATCGGGAGTTTCTCGCCTATGAGGGCCTGGGCGGACGAATTAATGATGCGCTTCAGGGGCTGGATGTTGATGATATTCAGGCATTGACATCGACGGGTAAGCAAATCAGGGAGTGGATTCACGAGGCACCTTTGCCGCCAAAGCTTGAAGAGAGAGTGCGTGAAGAGTTCTCATGGCTGGAAGATGGCAATGACAACATGGCCGTTGCTGTGCGCTCATCAGCCACTGCAGAAGACCTGCCTGATGCTTCTTTCGCTGGTCAGCAAGAAACCCATCTGAATATTGTCGGTATCGACAATGTGCTTTTCGCGATCCGTGATGTCTTCGCTTCTCTGTTTAACGACCGTGCGATCGCTTACCGTGAGCATCAAGGCTTTGATCATCACAAGGTCGCCCTGTCTGCGGGTATTCAACGTATGGTTCGTAGTGAGACTGCATCCAGCGGTGTCATGTTTACCCTGGATACAGAATCTGGATTCGACGATGTCGTATTTATAACCTCCTCATATGGCCTGGGCGAAACCGTTGTGCAGGGTGCGGTAAACCCTGACGAGTTCTACGTTCACAAGCGTAACCTGACTGAGGGTCGACCATCGATTCTGCGTCGCAATCTTGGTGCTAAAGCCATCAAGATGATTTACAACAAGGAGGCTTCGGTTGGTAAATCGGTTGAGACTCAACGCGTTGATCGTGACCTGCGCAGAATATTTTCTATTACTGATGACGAAGTGCAGTCGCTCGCTCGTCAGGCAATGATCATTGAGAAACACTACGGCCGCCCAATGGATATTGAGTGGGCGAAAGATGGTGATGATGGCAAGCTTTATATCGTCCAGGCCCGTCCGGAAACCGTAAAAAGTCGCGCCAGTAAAAACGTTATGGAGCGCTACCTGCTGAAAGAAACCGGCAATATCCTTGCTGAAGGCCGGAGCATTGGCCACCGGATTGGTAAGGGTAAAGTACGCGTTATTGAACATATCGAAGATATGGACAAGGTGCAGGAAGGCGAAGTACTCGTAGCTGATATGACGGACCCTGACTGGGAACCGGTCATGAAGCGCTCGGCTGCAATTGTTACCAATCGTGGTGGTCGGACCTGTCACGCAGCAATCATTGCGCGTGAGCTTGGCATTCCTGCTGTTGTAGGTTGTGATGATGCAACGGATCGACTCTTTGATGGTCAGGAAGTCACCGTGTCTTGTGCGGAAGGTGATACCGGCTACGTATACGAGGGTGCGCTTGATTTTGATGTTCGCACCAATAGCGTGGACTCAATGCCTGATCTCGATCTTAAAATCATGATGAATGTCGGCAATCCGGATCGTGCCTTTGATTTCCAGTCGTTACCGAACGCCGGAGTTGGCCTTGCGCGTCTGGAGTTTATTATTAATCGCATGATCGGTGTTCACCCGAAAGCGCTTCTGAATTTTGATCAGCTGCCTGAGGATGTGAAACCTACCGTCGAGCGTCGTATCTCTGGGTACAGCGAGCCTGTTGATTTCTACGTAGATAAGCTGGTTGAAGGTATATCAACTCTGGCTGCTGCGTTCTGGCCGAAGCGCGTTATCGTTCGTCTTTCTGACTTTAAATCAAACGAATACGCCAACCTGATTGGTGGGCGCTTATTTGAGCCGGAAGAAGAAAATCCAATGCTGGGTTTCCGTGGCGCGTCGCGCTATATCTCCAAGAATTTCCGTGATTGTTTCGAACTCGAATGTCGGGCGATGAAAAAAGTCCGCAATGAAATGGGCTTCACCAATGTTGAAATTATGGTGCCATTTGTTCGCACCGTCGGTGAAGCAGAGCAGGTGGTTGAGCTGCTTGCGGAAAACGGCCTTAAGCGTGGTGAGAATGACCTGCGCCTGATCATGATGTGTGAGCTCCCTGCAAACGCGATTCTTGCAGAGCAGTTCCTTGAGCATTTTGACGGTTTCTCTGTTGGCTCGAATGACCTCACGCAACTGACGCTGGGTCTGGATCGGGATTCCGGCATTATTGCTCACCTCTTTGATGAGCGTAATGCGGCAATTCTGGCTCTGCTTGAGAACGCCATTGATGCGTGTAAGAAAGCAGGCAAGTACATCGGCATCTGCGGTCAGGGGCCGTCGGATCATCCGGACTTCGCACGCTGGTTAATGGATAAAGGTATCGACAGTATTTCTCTGAACCCAGATTCCGTGTTGGATACCTGGTTCTTTCTTGCCAATAAGCAGGACTGAACAACCCAAGTAAAGGACGAACGAATTATGAAGAGCAGCAGTTCGCTGTTCCCCGTGACCTTATCGCGGGCAGATATCCTTGGTGATCTCTCTGAGGATATCTATCTGGTGAAACACAATCGCGATCCTGACCCGAGTGTACAGATAGCGCTGTCGCGGATTGGTCTGGCTGGTAACGAGCAAGGTGAGGACAGAGGGTTTCCGGTTGTTCTCGTTCACGGTAGTTTCACCAATAAAGGCTTCTGGTTGTCGGCGAAAGGGCGCGGCATGGCCAGTTTTCTGGTCGAAAAGGGCTTTGATGTCTGGTTATACGAGCACCGTGGGCATGGCCAGTCTCCCCGTAATGATGACTATCAAAAAAATACTGTTGAGCGGTACGCGCGTTTCGATGTCCCGGCGGTTCATGAGTTTATTCACGAGCAGAGTGGACGTTATCCGGCCTGGCTCGGGCATTCACTTGGTGGGACTATCATCGCGACTGCGGTTTCCGGTGGCTTTCTGACTTCGTTGCCAGCATTTGCCATGTTTGGTACGCAAGTGGTGCGCCCGAATATGGCGTTGCAGGTTCCGCTCGCGGGTCCAATTGCTCGTGCGCTTGTTTCTTTCAGGAAAGAGCTGGACGGTCGCCAGATGAAAATTGGGCCTGAAAACGAACCTGCAGGTGTCATTAATGAGTACCTTGCGCGCCATAGCCTGCTGGGGCGTTGGAAGTTGCCATCGACTGGCGAGCCTCTGTTGCCGAAGTGGAAAGAAGCGACAATTCCGCTTCTGGGGGTTTCTGCAGCGGGTGATACCACGGATCCAGCGAAGTATTGTCAGCGTTTTTATCGAATGTACGGCGGCCCTAAAGAGGAACTTATCCTTGGCGTTGGAAGCGGCTTTAGCAAGGATTTTGCTCACATTGATATGATCATTGGCGAAGATGCCGAACGCGAAGTCTGGCCGAAGGTCAGTAATTGGCTTGGCGCTTATGCAAGCTGAGGAGCCTTACAGTAAAGTTGCGGTTATTGTCGGTGTTACCGGACTGATTGGTTCCCATCTGTTGGAGTGCCTGCTGCAGGAGAACCGCTATCGTAAAATCGTTGCCATTGCGCGTAGTTCTGCGCCGGATTCTGTTAAGAAATACATCGATAGCGGTCAGCTGATCTGGCAGTCGTTCTCTGAGCCTATGCCTGATCATGTTGATCATTTCTTCTGTGCACTTGGTACGACGCAAAAAGTGGCTGGCAAGGCAGGCCTTGCGGCGGTCGATCGGGATCTGGTTGTTGAGACCGCATCTGCCGCGATCGCAAAAGGTGCCAGTCTCTGTTCAATTGTCAGTGCGACTGGAGCGGATGCCAGTTCGATATTTTTTTATAACAGGATCAAGGGTGAAATGGAGGCGGGGCTCAGCGAGTTAGGCGCCCGCTGTGTGCAATTCTGGCAACCGTCCGTATTGCTGGGCGAGCGCAGTGAGGAGCGGTTTGCAGAAAAGATCGCGGGTTGTATCCTGCGGTCGCCTTTACCTAGAAATATCCAGTGTCGGGATGGAGCTGCTGTTGCTTCTGCGATCGCAGTAGCCGCTGGTCGGGATCTGACCGGAATACACCGATTTAAAGTACGTGAAATAGACATGTTTAACTCAGGAGAGACGCTATGACTCAATATGTAACCCCGGATCTTTGTGATGAATACCCGGATCTCATCACTGTTGTTGAGCCAATGTTCAATAACTACGGTGCCCGTGAATCATTCGGTGGCGAAATCGTAACTGTTAAGTGCCACGAAGATAACTCAAAAGTAAAAGAGTTGGTCGACACCGACGGCAAAGGTAAAGTCATGGTTGTTGATGGTGGCGGCTCCATGCGTCACGCGCTGCTGGGCGATATGCTGGCTGAAAAAGCAGCTAAAAACGGTTGGGAAGGTATCATTATCTACGGTTGTATCCGTGATGTTGATGTCATTATGGAAACTGAGCTGGGCGTTCAGGCGCTGGCAACGAATCCTCTGAAGACCGATAAGCGTGATCTGGGCGACGTAAACGTTAAGGTTAAGTTCGGTGGTGTTGATTTCGTGCCGGGCCAGTTCGTTTATGCAGATAACAACGGCATTATCGTTTCTCCGCAGAAGCTGGAGATGCCAGAGGCCTGATTAACAGTGCACTCTGTAAAGAGCCCGGCATGGCCGGGCTTTTTTGTGCTCCGTTTTCGATGGGATGGGCTGGGTTGTATACAATCTTGGTCGTAGATCTATTGAAACTGGCATTTTTAGGCGTAGAATGTCGGTCGACTTATTTAGGATTGTCGACAATCTATGTCTGAAGCCCAAACGCTTGCTGAAAAAGTGTTCTCTGAACTCGCCACGGCTATCGTTCGTGGAGAGCTGGCTCCCGGTGAAAAACTTTCGGAGCAGGCATTGGTTACCCGATATGGCGGCAGTCGCGCGCCGATAAGAGAAGCGATTCAGAAGCTTGAGGCACGCAATCTCGTGGTTCGTGTTCCGCATGCTGGCGCTCGTGTGGTGTCTTTGTCGCTCGAGGAACTGCGTGATATCTATGAAGTTCGCCTGGAGCTTGAGAGTATGGCGTGCCGCCTGGCCGCAGAGCGTATGTCTGACGCTGATATTTCAGCACTTGAAAAGCTTCTCGAAGAACATGCACGTTCCATTGAGGCAGATCAGGGACTCAGTTACTACCAGAAGTCGGGCAATCTGGATTTTCACTACCGCATTATCGAAGGCAGCAAGAATAGCCGTTTGCATCAAATGCTCTGTGGTGACCTCTATCACATAATCCGTATGTATCGTTATCGCACCAGTACCAGCTCAGAGCGCCCGCTGCAGGCATTGAAAGAGCACCAGGGCATTGTGGAGGCGATAAAAAGTCGTGATCCGCAACTCGCCGAACTACTGATGAGGCGCCATATCCAGGTGTCTTTGACTAACCTTGAAACTCGTCTGGCTCACGAGGCCCGACATTAACTTATACGGCACAGGAGACCTGATATGACCCCAGGCCAGAAATTCCGTAAGGCGCTTGAAGATAACAAGCCGCTGCAAATTGTAGGTACCATCAATGCGTATGCCGCGATGATGGCTGAAAAAATTGGCCATCAGGCGATCTATCTCTCCGGTGGTGGTGTTGCAAACGCTTCCTACGGCCTGCCAGACCTCGGTATGACGTCGCTGAACGACGTGGTTGAAGATGTTCGTCGTATTACTTCTGCAAGCTCGTTGCCGCTGTTGGTTGATATTGATACGGGTTGGGGGGGCGCATTCAACATCGCTCGCACCATTAAAGAGATGGAAAAGGCCGGTGCTGCTGCAGTGCATATCGAAGATCAGGTTGCTCAAAAGCGTTGTGGTCATCGCCCGAACAAAGAAATCGTATCTAAAGAAGAAATGGTCGACCGTATCAAAGCGGCTGTTGATGCTCGAACTGATCCGGATTTCTTCATCATGGCCCGTACTGATGCGTTCGCTCAGGAAGGTCTTGAAGCGGCGATTGAACGTGCGAAAGCATGTGTTGAAGCTGGCGCTGACGGCATCTTCGCTGAAGCTGTGAAGACTGAAGAACACTACCGCGCTTTCGCTGAAGCGCTGGATGTGCCGATTCTGGCAAACATCACTGAATTCGGTCAGACCGAACTTTGGAGTCGCGAGCAGCTGGGTGAGTGGGGCGCCGCTATGGTGCTGTACCCACTGAGTGCGTTCCGCGCGATGAATAAAGCAGCCGAGACTGTTTATAAAAGCCTGCTTGAAGAAGGTCACCAGCGTAAGGTGGTCGATATTATGCAGACCCGTATGGAACTGTACGATTACCTGAACTACCACGATTTTGAACAGAAGCTCGATGCTCTGTTCGAAGAAGGTAAGAATAAATAACAGATTGGCGAGAGAGCTACCTCGTCTGTTAAATATTAATAATTTCAGATAGTTACATAAAGTATCTAAAGTTATAGGAGAAGCACATGGCTGCTGGAAAAGAACTCTCTGGGGCAGGCCTGCGCGGCCAGGTTGCCGGTAAAACTGCGCTTTCGACCGTGGGTAAATCAGGTTCCGGTCTGACTTACCGTGGTTACGACGTCAAAGACCTCGCTGCAAACTGTGAGTTTGAAGAAGTTGCGTACCTGATCCTGAAAGGTGAGCTGCCTACTCAGGCTGAGCTGGATGCCTACAAAACTAAACTGAAGGGCATGCGTGGTCTGCCACAGGCACTGAAAGAAGTACTTGAGCGCATTCCTGCGTCTGCTCATCCAATGGACGTGATGCGTACCGGTTGCTCAATGCTGGGTAACCTGGAAACCGAAGAAAGCTTCGACGAGCAGCAGGAAGCCACTGATCGCATGCTGGCCGTCTTCCCGGGCATGATTAACTACTGGTACAACTTCTCTCACAATGACAAGCGTATTGATGAGAATACTGATGCCGACTCTATTGCCGAACAGTTCCTGTGGACTCTGCATGGCGATAAGCCATCTGAACTGCATGTTCAGGTGATGCAGGCATCACTGATTCTGTATGCAGAGCACGAGTTCAACGCATCTACCTTCACTGCACGCGTATGTGCATCAACGCTGAGTGACATGCACTCCTGTATCACTGGTGCTATTGGTTCCCTGCGTGGCCCACTGCACGGTGGCGCGAACGAAGCCGCGATGGAACTGATCGAAGGCATGGACAACCCAGAGCACGCTGAAGAGTCCATCATGGGTATGCTGGCGCGCAAAGATAAGATCATGGGCTTCGGTCACGCGATCTACCGCGAATCTGACCCGCGTAACGCTGTGATCAAAGAGTGGTCTGAGAAGCTGGCGAACGAAAATGGCGACACGAACTTGTACGACATTTCTGTACGCTGTGAAGCGGTTATGTGGCGCGAGAAGAAGCTGTTCTGTAACGCTGACTTCTTCCATGCGTCTGCGTATAACTACATGGGCATTCCGACCAAGCTGTTCACTCCGATCTTCGTTTGTTCCCGCCTGACTGGCTGGGCAGCTCACGTAATGGAGCAGCGCGCTGACAACCGTATTATCCGTCCAAGCGCTGAATACACTGGTGAAGAGAACCGCGCAGTTCCGGCGATTGCTGACCGCTAAGTCGCTGCTCCGCTAAAAGTTAAATGTGAGAGGCGGCTATTGCTCTCTGGCGCGCCGTGAACCCATCCCTGGGGGCTTGGGCACCACATCCATGTGGTGCACAGCCAGATCGCAACAGTCGCTCTCACTTGAGTACTCCGAAGTCTCCGCCATATTGAGCGGTGACTTCAGCGGCCCACCCGGTGTAAGGGGTGTGGGTGGAAGCCGGTTTTCAACCCTGCATGCCATGGTCGGTTCCGTTCCCTACGGAATCCGACACTTCCGCCATCCATGGCGGTCGGACGGCAGTCAGACGTGAGTCTCCATGGATGGATTCACGACGAGTTGAAAACCGGCTTTCATCCACGCACCGAATCGAGTGCGCCAAAACCGTGATGAGAAATTGAGTATGAATACTGAATTCCGTAAGAATCTTCCGGGCAGCAGCCTGGATTACTTTGACACCCGCGCGGCATGTGAAGCCATCAAGCCGGGTTTATACGACACACTGCCATACACCTCGCGTATTCTGGCAGAGCAGCTGGTACGCCGTTGTGCGCCTGCTGACCTGAATGCCAGCCTGGAGCAGTTGATCGACCGCAAACGTGACCTCGACTTCCCTTGGTACCCTGCACGCGTTGTGACTCACGATATTCTGGGTCAGACCGCTCTGGTGGATCTGGCGGGCTTGCGCGATGCAATCGCAGCTCAGGGCGGCGATCCGTCTAAAGTGAACCCAGTGGTTCAGACGCAGCTGATCGTTGACCACTCCTTGGCTGTAGAGTGTGGCGGTTTTGATCCGGACGCGTTCCAGAAAAACCGTGACATTGAAGAGCGTCGTAATGCTGACCGCTTCCACTTCATCGAGTGGACTAAAACTGCGTTCGACAACGTCGACGTGATTCCAGCGGGTAACGGCATCATGCACCAGATTAACCTGGAGAAAATGTCTCCGGTGGTTCAGGCGCGTGACGGCGTTGCGTATCCAGATACTTGTGTAGGTACAGACTCTCACACGCCGCACGTTGATGCACTGGGTGTAATCTCTGTAGGTGTTGGCGGTCTGGAAGCCGAAACTGTAATGCTGGGTCACCCATCCATGATGCGTCTCCCAGACATTGTTGGTGTTGAGCTGACTGGGAAGCGCCAGCCAGGTATTACTGCAACTGACATCGTTCTGGCTCTGACTCAGTTTCTGCGTAAAGAGCGTGTTGTTGGTGCGTACCTTGAGTTCTTCGGTGAAGGTGCTTCAAGCCTGACGATCGGTGACCGGGCGACGATTTCCAACATGACGCCAGAATACGGCGCAACTGCAGCGATGTTTTACATCGATGAGCAGACCATCGATTATCTGAACCTGACAGGTCGTGACTCCGATCAGGTGGCTCTGGTAGAACAGTATGCTAAAGAAACTGGTCTGTGGGCAGACGCACTGGAAAGTGCACAGTACGAGCGTGTTCTGAAATTTGACCTCTCTTCTGTTGGTCGTAATATGGCAGGCCCTTCAAACCCTCATGCGCTTCTTGCAACGGCAGATCTGGCAGCTAAGGGCATCGCGGGTAACCTGGAAGAGGCCAAAGCTCAGGAAGCTGAAGGTCTGATTCCTGATGGTGCGGTCATCATCGCTGCTATCACCTCCTGTACCAATACCTCTAACCCTCGCAACGTGGTTGCGGCTGGTCTGTTGGCGAAAAAAGCCAATGAGCTGGGTCTGATACGTAAGCCTTGGGTTAAGTCGTCGTTCGCGCCGGGTTCAAAAGTGGCGCGCACCTACCTTGAAGAAGCGGGGCTTCTCCCAGAGCTTGAGAAATTGGGCTTCGGTATCGTAGCGTTCGCGTGTACGACCTGTAACGGTATGTCGGGCGCACTTGATCCTGAAATTCAGCAGGAAATCATTGATCGCGACCTGTATGCCACTGCTGTACTGTCGGGTAACCGTAACTTCGATGGTCGTATTCATCCATACGCTAAGCAGGCATTCCTGGCTTCGCCGCCACTTGTTGTCGCTTATGCGATTGCGGGTACCGTTCGCTTCGATATCGAGAAAGACGTACTGGCCGTGGTTGATGGCAAAGAAATCCGCCTTACGGACATCTGGCCATCTGACGAAGAAATCGACGCCATCGTAGGCGAATTCGTCAAGCCACAGCAGTTCCGCGACGTATACATCCCGATGTTCGATCTCGGCGAAGCTGAAAAAGCACCTAGCCCTCTTTACGACTGGCGCGAGATGTCGACCTATATCCGTCGTCCTCCATACTGGGAAGGTGCTCTGGCAGCAGAACGTACCATGAAGGGGATGCGTCCGCTGGCGATTCTGCCGGACAACATCACTACGGATCACCTGTCGCCATCGAATGCGATTCTGATGAACAGTGCTGCGGGTGAATATCTGCACAAGATGGGACTTCCAGAAGAAGACTTTAACTCGTACGCCACGCACCGTGGTGACCACCTTACGGCTCAGCGTGCCACTCTTGCTAACCCGAAACTCATGAACGAAATGGTTCAGGAGAACGGCGAAGTGAAGCAAGGTTCTCTGGCGCGTATTGAGCCAGAAGGTAAAGTCGTCCGGATGTGGGATGCGATTGAAACCTACATGGAACGCAAGCAGCCGCTGATTATCGTTGCCGGTGCAGACTACGGTCAGGGTTCGTCACGTGACTGGGCTGCCAAAGGCGTTCGTCTGGCGGGTGTTGAAGTGATCGTTGCTGAAGGCTTTGAGCGTATTCACCGTACCAACCTGATCGGTATGGGTGTACTGCCGGTACAGTTCAAAGAAGGCACCACGCGCAAGACACTGGAGCTGGATGGTACTGAGACATACGACGTGATTGGTGAGCGTTCTGCTGGTTGCGACCTGACGCTGGTTATCCATCGTCAGAATGGCGAAACCATTGAAGTGCCGGTGACCTGTCGTCTGGATACTGCTGAAGAAGTTGTGACCTACAACGCCGGTGGGGTGCTACAAAAATTCGCCAAAGACTTCCTCAAGGGAGCCTGAAGCTGGCTGCATTGCTGAGGCAGTGTTGCAGATCAACTCGGAATGCTCACGTACTTCAGTACGCTCCGCTTCCTCGCTGGTCTGCGCCTCGCCTCAGCGTCTTCGCCGACGCTTCAATGCGTTGGGAGTAGATTTCCGTCTCACTGACGCCTCCCGAACGGACTTGTTTCCGTCGATAGGTAGTTGAGGTGTTGGCGAAAGAGCTGAATCAGTAGGGTGGGCATGGCCCACCTTATTTTTATTATTTAATGGGGCATCTTATGACTCATAAACCACAAGTTAAAATCCCGGCGACCTACATGCGTGGCGGTACGTCGAAGGGTGTTTTCTTCAGTCTGACGGATTTGCCTGAGGCTGCACAGGTACCAGGTGATGCGCGAGATAAGATTCTGCTGCGGACTATTGGCAGTCCTGATCCTTATGGTCAGCAAATCGACGGTATGGGCGGTGCGACTTCAAGCACTTCCAAGACCGTTATTCTGGCAAAAAGCGAGCAGCCAGATCATGATGTGGACTATCTGTTTGGTCAGGTATCGATCAATAAGCCGTTCGTTGACTGGTCTGGTAACTGCGGTAATCTGACTGCGGCTGTTGGCGCGTTTGCGATCTCCAAAGGCCTGGTTGACGCTGACCGAATACCCGAGAATGGTATCTGTACGGTTCGTATCTGGCAGAAAAATATCAGCAAAACCATCATAGCTCACGTACCTATCACTAACGGTGAAGTGCAGGAAACGGGTGATTTCGAGCTCGATGGTGTGACCTTTCCTGCGGCTGAAGTTGTCATCGAATTTATGGACCCAGCCGATGGTGAAGGTTCTATGTTCCCGACTGGTAATCTGGTGGATGATCTTGAAGTTCCGGGTATCGGTACTTTCAAGGCGACCAT
>CEQW01004820.1_pt1 | contig 12377 bp, 10 predicted proteins | sample 530891 | NCBI WGS metagenome assembly CEQW01 (sample SAMEA2621066, study PRJEB7988) | marine metagenome | biome: marine biome (ENVO:00000447); feature: surface water layer (ENVO:00002042); material: "saline water (ENVO:00002010), including plankton (ENVO:xxxxxxxx)" | depth 5 m
GAACACTGGAGTGGATCATCTACAGGAGACAATAATGGGAATTTATTCCCACTAATTCTTCCCAGAAGTGACCCCCATCAAAAGCCAGAAATTGTTGCTCCTGCTGAATCTGTTCCAGTAATTAACAATCGAGGAACTTGGCAAATAGTCGATGGCACCAGTGCGGCGACTGTATACGTAACTGGAGCAATCGCATTATTACTTGAGCAAAATCCTGAATTGGGTACTAATGGTGGGCAGGCATCAACAGATACTGTGATCCAAATTAAGCAAGCGTTAATGGATACAGCAAAACCAACTCCAAGTCAGAATGGGCATGATGACGACTATGGTTATGGGATGATACAAATCGCCAATTTACTAGAGAGTTTTGTGTGATTACTTGGGCAAAAATGCCACAATAGTTCCTTCAAATACCGGGCAAAACGCGATGTGATAGTCATTTTGAGAATTCTTGATTAGTTCAATCCAGCCATTAAAACCGTCGACCGTTGCCATCATTTCTTTATCATTTTCATCCACCTCACCTGACGGTACAGGCGGTTCGGTAGTCAGAAGAATCCCATTCTTTGATAATAATTGCAGAGAGTTCTCCATATAGCTGGCTAGATTAGATAATTTTTCATCGACAATAATCACATCATAACTGTGTGCTAAAGGGGAATCCCCTTGTTGCAGTCCAGAAATCGTTGCTGCCTTCCAAGCAATCGATTCGGCAGATAGGGTAGAAAACTCTCCAACTACTATATTGGTCCATGAAGCGGCCTCATATCTATCAACTAAACGTTTGATTATTACCGCAAATTTGTTGCCTTGTTCAACAATATCAAACCTGTCTGGTCGGTTATGTTGTTCAAATAAATCTAACAACCATGCAGTGCGATGACCAATCGCCGCACCAACTTCAAGGATGTTCTTTGGATTAACTCGATACACTGTGTCCCTTATCCTTCTAATTGTTGATAACGACCATGTTGAGAGGCCCATGTGTTGTAGCTGCTCATTGATGTTAGCAGCAATTATTGGTTCGTCCCGTGATAGTTCACTAACTTTAGAAAGTAAATGGCTGAGCAACTCTTTACGACTAGGAATCGTATTGACCTCCTCGCTCATGATTATCCGTGTAGTACACCTCTCAAGAACTCTCGTATCAAAATATTTCATCCGATTACTTGAAACCTAGTGGGCTGTGGGAGAGTCGATAGCATGACTGAAGACATAGCAGAAGACGACTTAGAAGAAGTTGTTGAAAATGTGGCTTTATGCAGTGAATGTGATGAATATGCTGAACATCAGGTACTCAAAGAAAAGTCAGTTGGAACCGGCAAAGACTTACTTGTCAAGTGTATCGAATGTGATTACGTTTACAATCTTCAAATTCGTGAGCCATTATCGATAAAAATTCCATTCATATTAACTGATGGGCCAAATTCAAAACGGGTTGAATTAGATATTGATGATGATGAAATGTTTCTATTGGGTGATGTGTTTCAAGATGAAGAAATGCTCTGGAGTATAAATCAGATAATTGATAAATCTGGGCGTAAGAAAAAATCTATCAAAGCCACTGAGGCATCGATTATCTCCGCACTTAGAACAGATATGGTTAGAGTCAAAATTACCATGACAAGAGGGGAGTTTTCTGCCTCCACCTCAATGTTGGTGGACTATGGAACTAAATTCTCCGCAGGTACAATGATTGATTATGCTGAGGAAGTTTGGCGCATTAGAGCAATTCATACCGGAACTGGTAGAACTTTGAAAGGAACTGTGGAGGCTCAAGATATCAAGCGAATTTACCTACATGAGCCACCAAACTTGGAACACTTTGAACCAAAGACACCAAGGGAAAGAAGACAGGCTTGGAAAGAAGGACGCTTAGGTTACAATCCAAATCCAGAATTACCCAAAGAAGTTACTAAAAAACGCGTTACACCAAGTAATAAGCGGAAGAAAAAGAAGCCTCGTAAATAATCAAGGTCTGTTAGTCCATGGCATTAGAAAAGCCTTAGCAACCTGAGCGCCAACTGTTGGGTTTTCTTTTAACCGCCGAATGCTATATTCGTACCACTTTTCGCCATACGGAATATAGACTCTTGTCTTGTGACCTTGAGCGGCTAATTTTCTACGTAAAGGCCCCCTTACCCCTAATAGCATCTGAAATTCATACCCAGGACCTTTACCATTGCGAGGTTTTCCAGCATTTTTCCTTGGATCAGCTATACCCGGCCCCATCCCGTATGATTCAAGAGCGGACAACGCATAGTCAATCACCGGTTTGTCATGTGAGGCAATCGCACAATAAGCACCTGCAGATAACATCCTGTCAATACTAGCATTTGTGGCACCAACAATTTCCGAATATCCCGTATGAGCAATTTCTTCAGGCTCTAGGTAAATCCCTTTACAAATACGGTAATCTGCGGCAGGTCCAAGTTGTTGTTCTAGGTAGTCAATGTCAGCGATAGTCCTAAACAATCTTCCTTGATATACAGTGCCCACATTAGTTATTCCCTCATTATGTAAATCTACAACAACATCAATTGTATCTTGAGTGACACGATGATCTTCCATATCCAATCTAACAAACATATCATTTTGTGCAGCCATTAGCACCAAATTACGGATATTCTGATAGCCCTTTTCACGATTAATTAACAAACCAAATGCTGTCGGTTTAATGCTGAGGTCTGAATCCAAACCATTGTCAATGATTGCTGAGATAAGGCTAGCATATTCATCATAGAAATACTGTGCTTCTGCCATAGTAGAAATTTCTTCGCCAAGTACATCCACAGTGAAACAGGCGTTTTCTTTGCTTAGTCTTTGCATGACTTTGACGGCATCATCTATTGTATTTCCAGCCACATAACGCCTAGAAACCCAACCAACAAACCACTTTGGCATACGAACTGTCATGCCGACAACAAGTTTCGAAAACCATCCAGTCATGACTACCCCATACGGCTGTCCGCTAGGAGATTCATGAGGGTTGTCATTTCGTGCCTAGCAACTCAAGAATTTGTTTAGTAGTAAGTAATGGAATATTTCTTGCAGATAAATAATCTCTGATTGCTTGTCGCTGCCAACCTCTAAACGCCTTTTTATCCATTGAACAAATTATTTTTCCGCCAGGATAGGCTATTTTTGTTGCTGCTAAAGCCTGACTTATTGATTGACTCCAAGTTCCTCCAGGTGACCTTCCTTCCTCCTCTGGTTTGTCAAATGGTAATGCATATGTGGCTAGCATATGACCTAACCAAACGCCATCTAGCAAAGCCAATTTATTGGCCCTAGGCGCATAATGGCCACCACCTAAGGTAACCAGTACAAGTTCGCCAGAATGTTCAACTGAATCCCAAACCCCAACTTGCTTAGTACCGTTTAGGCCAAGACCTTCTGCGATAATTCCAGCCAGGTGTTCTGCTGCTTCTTCATCAGGCCAAACAGCCTCTGTAGAACCAATTTCTATGAATAATGCAGGGACTTCTAACCAAGGTCCATGATGAGTGACTTCTAATGTAAGTTCAAACCGTTCCGCTAGTGATGTACCATTGACAGAATTGGTTAATTTCTTCCACCAAGATGCAAGTCTAGTTGATGGTGGAGGGGCATATCCGCTTTTACCGCCATATTGTGCCTTAGTACCACGCAGTAAATGTGGAACTCCGATTGGATGAAGAGTCAATGAGGGTTTTCCACTTGCAGCAGCATGCCTTGATGGAAAAATAACCTCGCAGACATTCTCTCCAGTTGCTATATTCCAACGCTTGTCAATATTATCCTCGAATAAAATCCCATCCTCAAATAACCACATTCTGACCTTACCGTGTTTGTAGGCGATTTTCCCCTCGACTGGGGCTAGTTGTTGCCAACTAAATTTCTCCAACAATACCTTTGCTTGGTTATAGGATGCAATGTCCCCTTGATTGACTGCTAATATAGAGACAACCTCAGTGGCCATAACAGCCTGTAAAGGTGAACATTTTTGACTTCTTTCCATACGAGATTTGACAAACCACAATCAACTCGAGGTGTCATGGCGTGGGGGATTCCGGACAACCTTGAGTTCACACCCAAGGAAGTTTTACGTTATTTTAACGGCCATATTGTGGTTGGAGTCGATGGTGAATTACAAAAAATAGACCATGATGGAAATTTAGTAGGCCAACCAAAAAAACCGTTCCCAACACCAATTAAAAGTGCTGTCATAATTGATAACATGCTCGTAGCCACTTGGTTAGACCAAGAATTACTACTGGCTAGGATGGCTGCTATTGACCTAAATAATGATTTTCAGCAAGGTGTTAATCGAGGAGATCTAAGAGTGAGGAGGACTATTGACAAATCTATTCACCCACAAGGTAATACTTGGTCGCACGTACTTGACGCTGAACCACTTTCCCTCACTGCTAATTCAAATTCATTCACCTTTGTATTATGGCGTAAAGGAATCTACAATCTATCGGTTGAGGCAATTGAAAATTGGCGATCTCCTGAACCAAGTTGGAAAAAATTAGCTAAAATTCCTCGAGCAATGGAAACTGTTGGAACTACTTGTGATGAACAATACTTCGAGAGTTGGTCAAAAGGTGGTGGAATCATACGATTTGATATCAAATCAGGTAAAACAATCGAGAGTAAAATAATACCAATAGATGGTTATCTAGAAGCTGTTTTCAAACATGGTGAACATTATTTACTACAACTAAACAATTCCATTATCGCAATATATGAAGCAGGTGAAATAAAACTAACCGCCAAACTTTCAGGACCGATAAATTACGCCGAGTGGAGTGAAGATGATCAAGGGTGGCATATAGCAGGATGGCGTGAATTGGCCTTTATATCAGCCAAAACTATGTCTAGAACACAACTATCTGAAATTGCAGTCTACATAGATGGTAATTCAGGTATCTATCTGTGTAATGATGGTACTTGGGACATCATTGATGCACTAGAAGAAGAGTAATCACTCATCATTCATTTTGGTGTAGCCGCAACGACCACATGATACGCGGTTCTTGTGAACTGCTAGGAATATTCCTGGGCCGCAACTTGGGTGTGGGCAGAACTCTGCTTTACGCTCCAATTTACCGTCTTCTCCAACAGAGTATTTACTCCACTTACCTGCTGAATTAGGTCCGTCTCCCATCACTCATCGCCTCCTTCTTCTGGTGCAGCTTCCTCTGATGCGGCTTCTTCTGGTGCAGGCTCTTCAGCCTTTTCAGCAGCCGGCTCGGTATTACCTGCTCGGAAACTCTCGTGGCGCTTGTGAATATATTGTGGTTCTACCTTCATTGATTCTGCATCACCATAAATGTAAGCAAGACCTGTAGTCAACGGTTGACCAAACCTTGTATTGGTGTATTTGATTACAATATGTTCTGGATTTGACTTAGGCTCAAGTGTCTTAACTAAATCCATTACGTCTTTCCTCGAAGGTGTTGCTTTACCATTATGTCGCATACTGAATTTAATCTCTACACGATTCAATAATTTGTTTTCCATTCTATCAACAATTTGCATTTTATTCACCTCATCTAGTGTTTACCTTTAGGGCATATTTGCCGGGTCTATCGACATTCAATCGCTTAGCGATTTCGGAACGTTCTGGATTCATGATTATGACATATCCTTGCCAATCTGTGGTAACCTGTGCACTAGGGCAACGATTGCATTGGGGGATATCTTTTTTCTTTTCAGGATCTGGGAGAATCATACTACATTCAGCGCATGCAAACGGGTTTTTTGCCATATTTTACACCTCACTCATTGTTATCTTCTTCAATCCAGTTATGACATCCAAGTCCTGGTTGCTTACTAGTAAGACCAATTTTTGACCTTCTAGGATCGCTGGTATCTGGTGAAAGTGATACAATTCTTGCTCGAATTGAATCACCAATCGCAAGTCTGCGGCCAGTTTGCTTTCCTTCAATCCAGCCCATTCCAACATTAGCATCTACACTATCTTCCATAATCTGGGATTTGTGTAATAGTGCTTCCATTGGGCCAATTCTAACGAATGCACCAAATTCATTGACTTCTGAAACTACTCCTTCAACTACTTCATAATCATCCATACAGAACAATACTGCATCAAATCTAACTCTTTGATAAATTGCTCCATCGCCGTGAATAATTCTTCCACGCCCAAGCGTCGTGTGGTTGGAAGTAACCAAAACAAATCTGTTATCATCATCAAATCGACCTTCAAAGGCAGTCATTGAGAGTCTGTCGATGTGCTGGTCTAATGATTGACCCTTACGCATGTATTCAGCTGGGATACGGATTGTATCCTCTTTTGTTACGATTTTGTACATCATTTCACTTCCTTTGGCCGATTCAGAGGAATGAGGGAAGAATAGCATGCTATCCTGTCCTTCACCGGTATTACCTCGGGATAGAATCGACCGTAGTCATTCTGTCCACCGACGACCCCTATTTAATTGAAACGGAATTTAGTGGACTACGGACTAGTTTGGGTTTTGACAGAAATACCCAAATTTGATGCAAAAACTGTTCGAACTGCCATAAGTCATAACAACCCCTTCGACACACATAGTATTGATGTCATCTGCGACAGCCTTAGATAAGTGGCGAGTAAAGACATCATTGTTCTTGGTATTAATCCTATTTTTGATGCCACTATCAAACTTCAATTCTTCTGGGAACCATGATTCTGAGTTGATAGAATTTCAGCCAGCGTTGGTTATCGACTCTGAACCTTGGAACCCTATAGCCCAACCATGGGGCCAATACGGCCGAGTCCCGACACACAATGGCTCTATGCCAAACCATTCACCGGATGGAGGTCCTGGAACTGGTGATGTTGGTGATGTGTCTAACTATGGAGTAATTGACTCACCTACAGTAAATTGGGTTGCACTAGATGACTTAGATGGTGCTGATACTTATGGCTCGATAATTGGTGATTTTTCTGCTTCAGTAACATCCACTACTGCTTCTATTGAAAGGTGTGGCGAAGGAGAGTTATTCGCCGTAATAATATCAAGTGATAGTGGCTCAAGTACAATGAGTATAGTAACTGGTGATGAGGCAAAAACTGCATGGGAAGTAGAAATCGGACAAACTGAGGCTGTCCGCTCTACTCCTATGTTAGCCGATATCAATCAAGATGGTAAGACTGAAATAATTCTAACTTATGATACAGAATCGACCTTTGAGGTTGAAGTTTGGTCACCAGAACTTAGTTGCTCAGAATCTGGATGGGTAAAATCAGGTCACGAAAATGAGAAGTTATGGTCGATGAGTGATTCAGACTACAGCATAGGTATCAACAGCCCACATTTTGCCACTTCACAAAGTGATCACAAATCAATAACTCAACCATTGATTGCTGATCTAGACTTAGATGGTGATGCTGAATTAGTTGTAGCACTGGTAGACCGTAATTCAAACAACCCAACCGTGACTGCATTAACTCTAACCACTTCATCTCCCACAGACTTTGATTGGGAAGTTGTCTTGGATAGAGGGACACACCCTTCAGATCCTGCGTGGGGTATGCTTGATGATGACAGTACAGCAATTGTTTTGACGACAATTGATTCCAACTCTGGAAATATGTGGATTTGGCGAATTGATGGAGCAACCGGCTCTCTAGATTGGGAACGTGTATCTGTTGATGGTACCGATTCTGATTCAGACGCACCTAGATTACGTCTTCCTGGGCCAGTAGTTGTTCAGCTAGATTCAGATAGTGCTCCTGAAATGATTTTAACAATTCCAACAGACTCTAACGGTCGAACACCAGGTAACGGGGCTAGATTTGTTGCTATGGAGATGACTTCTACCGATGAAATCTTTGAATTCCGCACGCCAAATGGATATGCTGATGCTCAACCACTACCAATTGACACCGACAATGATGGTATTCATGACCGACTTTGCTGGGTGACATGGTATTCGGAATCTAGTATCAACTTTAACCGAAAAGGTATGGCTGGATGCCATGACATTTCCGAAGACCCACCGATAAAAGAGTGGTCAAAAGATATGCAGAGGGGGAGTGGTAATGATAATGACGAAATTGCCGTAGCTCCACCAATATGGATGGACATTAATGATGATTCTATGGTAGATATAATTGTGCCATTTGGTAAGCGTCTGTGGGCATTTGATGGAGTTGATGGAACCTCATCAGAAGTATCTGATGGATGGTCATCTCCACTCAGCATGCCTCACAGAGTTTGGTCTGCTCCTGCGGTGGCAGACATGGATAATGACGGAACATTAGATATTTTGATTGGTGATACGTTAGTATCTCAGCACGTCGCAGATTTTGCCCCACTTAGTGATAACAGAGGTATTAGTTTCAATCCAAGTCAACCTGACCCCGGAGATTTAGTAACAGTAACTGGTTTATTTAGCAACATAGGGACTTTAGACAATCAAGATGACTTAGATGTGGCAATCTTGCAAAATGGCAATGAAATCTCGCGCCAGAGATTTACTGATGTTGAACCTGTAGCACCTTCTGGTAATGGTGGACCATATACATTCAGTGTTGATATCGTGGCGCAATTAGGAATTCACACATTTGAACTAATCATTGATGTCAATGATAATTTATCAGAATCTAGAAAAGATAACAATAATGCCACCGTAGAACTTGTAGTAGTTGAACCATACGCTGCTCAAATTGATATTCCAAATAGCATACCTCGTATCAACCCTGGAACCAGTGAAATCGTCAGTATATCTATGCTATCAACTGGTTCTCGTACTGAAGATTGGACACTTACATGGGATGATTCAAATCTTCCTGATGGATGGTCAATCAGTCCAGACATCAACCAAAATCTAAATCCAACTTTAGTACCGGGAATCGATAATGATGTTGACTTTGTTGTATCAATTCCTCAGTCAGCACTAGGTGATGATAATTCATATGTCATAATGACACTGACCTTAGACCTTGACCAGAATATCACATTTGACACAATCTTACCTCTGGAGGTACTCAGAACTCGAGGATTGACAATCGTCGGACCTAGTGGCCTTGATAGCACCTCTGGTTATGGTAGACCAGGAGATGTAGCCACTGCTTGGATGATGATTGAAAACCTTGGCAATGCCTATGAATCTACCACATCAATAGATTGGACTGCTCCATCATGGGGTGGAACTCCAACCTTACATGATCAAACCGGCACTGAAATTTTCTCATTAAACTTAGCACCTGGTGAACAAAAAGAATTGTTTGTCCACCTTAACACTCCACAGAATATCCAGTTGAGTTCAGTAACAACGTCCACTATGACAATGTGCATTGGTAGTGGCGCAGAAACTTTGTGTGAAGATTTATTCGTCAATCTCACTGCCTCTGCCGTTACCATTCAACCTACTCATCAAAGAACTCTACCTAACCAAACACTAGAATGGCAAGTTGATGGAACAATACCAAATGACGGACAGATTTCGTGGAATACTGCTTCAGCAAATATGATTCATACAAACTGGATATGGAGTACTGATGGTGATTTGACTATCAACGGCAGCAATATTGAGGTAAATGGTGTAGCAGATGAGCCGTTTAGCGGCAACATATATCTTGAACTACCAGTCAATGCAGTACCTCAGCGTCACTATTTCCAAACTGATTCACTCAATGACCCAAATCACGACTTAGATTTCACCATGCAGGTACTACAAGTATTCCGTAGTGATGCCACAATATTGCAACCAATCCCCAACCAAGTTGGAGAACCTGTAGCATTATTTGTGGAATTAACCAATCAAATCCTCCTGCGATTAGAAAATCCCGGTAATGGAGAAGATGAATTCTTGTTAACTGCAGAAGTAGTGGAAAGTAATGAAATGAGTAGCCCTCCAGTAGTAGAATTCACCACCTATAATCCACAACGAACACTTGGACCGTTAGCAACCACAATCGCTACAGTAGATGTCATATTATCAGAAGATACACCGGCCCAAGAACCATTTACTCTTAGATTCACCTGGAATTCACTTGGTGATGAAACTGTATTTACGGTTGTTGATTTATTGATAGAGGCTGAACCAGATCATAACTGGAATGCTTCATTTGCCCAGGGACTCAACCACCAAGTAACGCCATCTGAGACAGTCAGTCTTGATTATCAAGTAATTAACACAGGCAATGCAATAGATAACTTGATTGTCAAGCCGAACTTTGAACTGACTTATTTCGGGCAAGACAACAGTCTGTGGCATGCTGAAGAAATGAATTATTCTGATATTGAAGTAAATGAGAGCGTGGATATGCAACTGCAATTTACTACGCCATCAGATGCATGGTCTGGAACAAGTGCTGAATTAACACTACAATTGTTTTCTGACAACTTATTGATTGATAACCTCACTTTAACCTTCAATGTGATTCAAGTCTCGGGTTGGAAGTTAAACATATCAGATACCAATTTGATAATTAATCCCGAAGGGCAAAATCTGACGCTAAACGTTGAACACTTAGGCAACCTTGCTAGACAACCATGGTACACTAAAGCAGGTGATGGTTGGAATATTACAGTCCCTCAAAATGGCCTCGAGGTTGATCCTTATGGCACCTCAACGGTCACTATTTTTGTCAACCCACCAAAAAATGCTGCTGCAGGTGAGGTTGGTGTTTTACGGCTAAGAGTTTCTGACGGTGACGGGTCGGGTCAAACCATACAAGAAGTTCCTGTTAGAGTTGGAACATCACCAAGTATTGAATTACATTCAAAGGGCTTTTGGGCGGTTAATCAATCAAATAATGGAATGCCAACTGCTTGGCTGGTAAACTCTGGCAATGATATTGCTGTTGTTCAAATCTCCGTATCTGGCATCCCCAGCCAGTGGTCAATTAATCATCCGCAAAGTATGGTTATATCACCAGGTCAAGTCATGGGAATACCAATTAGTATAGCACCAGACAGTAGTTGGGATAAATCTGCTATTACTGCTACAATAGAAATAGAACACCCAATACTTGGCATGCAAACTATGACACTTTCAGTAGAAGATTCTAGTTTTGTCTTTGAATCTACACCAGTAATCTCTGGTGTCAGTGGTGATACAAGGCTAATTAGTGTCTCTAACACAAATATATCGTTTAACTCACTAGTGACAATATCTAATCAAAATTTAGTAGCCACACTATCCAGTAATTTACAAAACATTTCAATAATTAATGATAATAGTGGGCAAGAATACTATATTCATTCCGCAGGATATCAGTTGCCACAATTTTCTGCATCGTGTACTTTTGATTCAAGTTCAATGGAACAGTTAGGCATGACTACTCTATCAACCAAAGTTGCTACTTGTAATCTTGCAGCAACCCTAGATGAAGCATTTAGCGGTTCTGTTATACTAATTACCAGCATGGGTGAATATGTAGAATTAGAAGAGTCGATATTTTCCTTATCCGCCAATACTACCGAATCTTTTGCAGTCAATACTAGTAACTGGAAACCAGAAGCTGGTGAAATGACTCTAACTTTATTGATTATTGACTCTTATGGCAGGGAAATTGAGTCATCTAATAAAGAAGTCATTGCAAGAAGTGATGGATGGAATATCGGAATTTCTGAACTTAGTGCAGATGGTGACATAAGCATTTCAATTGCCAGAAGTTCATATCAAAGATTAGTAGGGGTAACTTGCTTACTTACTGTCGAGTCACCAAACAGCAACTGGGAGGGGGAAACACAAATTATTGACATTGGAGGTCTAGATAATGCACCAATAATTACTATTGATGATCCAGGTGTTTTAGACAAAGATGACTTGGTGAAGGCAGAATTAAGTTGCAATGTCCCTTACGACATAGACGATAATCCAGATGATGATACAGCTCAAACATTTTACAAACCATCTGATACAAGCCCATTAGAAGATTCAGACCTCTTTATTGGGATATTAACAGCAATTGTAGTAATATCATTAGCCTACTTTGTTGGACTAATAAGTAATAAAAAGCCTAGAAAGGAAAAACCAACAAAGCAAGAAACCTCAAAACAATCTAAACCTGTTCAAGAGATAGAGGATATAATTGAAGTAACTGAGATTGACAATGAGATAGATGATTTCAGTTTAGAGACTGAGCATGAAGAAGATAATAATGAGCCAATTGACTTGGATGAAGCGCCACCAACTGAACCAATCCCGGTAGCAGAAGCTGATAACACTGCATCAGGTAGACTTGCATCACTTAGAGATGAAATGTCTAGTGATGATAAACCAAAGGATACTAGGCCATTAGGTGATAGAATGGCTGATTTCTTCAATGATTGATTGCAAGGTATTAATTTAGTCGGCGCATTCCGTAAGCCATGGACCTAGATCAAGCCCATGGCTCCACAACACCATTCTATACTTTACATTCGTGT
>CEQW01013023.1_pt1 | contig 12331 bp, 12 predicted proteins | sample 530891 | NCBI WGS metagenome assembly CEQW01 (sample SAMEA2621066, study PRJEB7988) | marine metagenome | biome: marine biome (ENVO:00000447); feature: surface water layer (ENVO:00002042); material: "saline water (ENVO:00002010), including plankton (ENVO:xxxxxxxx)" | depth 5 m
GGCCGTTAAACTGATCTGATTGAGCCATGGGATCACCTCGGCTTAACCGCCGTCCTCCAAGACAGCATCAGCGAATTCCTTCTCGTTCTCATCGACTAGCATCATGCGCAAACAAACTGCTAATCCACCCCAAACAAATCCAGCTACGATAAAGAACATGAATAGGGCCCCAAACAAACCACCGTAATCTGCACGATAGTCAAGTTCTAAGACAAAATATTCTCCGTTTGACGGAAATAGGTACAAATTACCTCCGCTTAATGTACCTAGCATCGCCTTGTAGTGTACTTCTCCAGCAATATTGTCAGGGATAGGTAGGCTTGAGGTTAATACTGTACCATTGTCTCCGTTGCCCAGAGTACATGAGTCACTAGAATCTACTTCAAACGGAGCCTTTGACCAAGCAGTAGTTGACCACTCTCTAGGACCGTAGTCACTTTGAGCGCGACTGGGTTTTACAATCCTGTACATGACATGAGAAACGTCTTCATCGAGTGAATAATCAAAGCCAGTCGCTACACATATGTCAACCGGTATATCGCCTTTACTGAGTGGAAGAAGGTCGTCAGGTTCATCAAGTTGGTTCGCAGATAGATTCGCTAATCCGTCATCAGCGCGCTCTCTAGGGTTGTCAGCAATTTCAGCAATGTAGAAACCTACTCCCAAATTTCTCACTGCAATGTGATCGATATCATCAGGATGTTGGTGGAAAGCAGTACCAATTTCACTTGTGTAACAATATGAGCCATGAACGCCATAATGCCAATCGCAGAAATCTCCTGAAGTTGGATACAAGGAAGAAGATTGAAGGTTTGCATAAAGTGTCATGTCGGCCATCTTCTGACCATGGTACTCCAACTGGAAATGGTCAGGGCTCTGACAGTCTGTGCAATGTCCCCACGGCCACAAAATTAGTTCGGAATATGAATGGTGGGTTAGAGTTGACTTGAACTCACTAGAGCCGTCGCCATTATCATCGTTCATTTCAGTCATGTCTTGAATGAATTTGGTTTCCGGCTCCGAATTGCCGCCCAGCCAATCTTCATCGGTCAAGCCGTCACCGTCGTCGTCTTTGCCGTCGACGTGGTCTTCGTTCAGCCGGTTGTCACCATCTTGGTCTACTGTATCGACCGGTCCGTTGTAGACATCGTTATTTTGACCCGCATAGCAGGCGCCCGGGACTAAAGGTCCTGTGGCACCAAGAGGAGCGCCCCATTCGAACTGATAGTTGCGATTAAGGTCAACCCCATCACATCCTTCATCAACTGATTCGTCAAGATCTGGAATTGGTGTGACACCTGTGACAGTGTTATCGCGGAGGTTCTTTCTCCAACCGGCCGCCGAGCATTCCCAAGCTTCTTGTCCAGGGCATTGGCCTGGCATGTACACTTCACGATCGTAGATGTTGCCATCTGTGTTCAGCATTGGAATTAGATAAATCTCCCTCATGTTAACTAGATCGGTAATGAACTGTTCAGAGTAATCTTCGTCAACACCGTGGTCTCCGGGCCCACAATTGACGCCGTCACCGTTTGAATCTTGATATTGTGCGGCCATACCGGTACAATCACCGTCATCATCCAATACTCCATCGCCATCAGTATCGCCCCAGCCATCTTCATCGACTCGGCCATCGCCGTCATTGTCGTAACCTATGTTTCCGTATGAAAAAGCGATGACTTCCAACTGAAGCATTGGTACCTGCACTGACATCCACTCTCTAGCATGATGGTTACCCACAATCATTACGTCATGACGGTCTGGATAGTTTCCATTATCTCCCACAAACGGATTGTAATCACCGCCTTGCACGTCTTTAGTAATCTTCATCCAAGGTGAAGGATTGCCATAATACCAACCTTCGTAAGCATTAGCAGTTACCTCTTCGCCTCTTGCATTAGTTCCACCATTCATACCTTCATGATACTCGAATATGTCTGGATTTTCCTGTGCTAATCGCATCATACGAGTCTTCACTGTCTCATATGTGTGGTACTGCTTGAATTGTAGAATATCGTCACCGGCTGGCGCCCAAGGGAAGATATCGTTGATGTAATCATCTGACCAGACATCTTCAGGCGCGGTACCAGTGGCCGGCTCGTCTTGGGCAATTGATGAAGCGACCATCGGTGTCATCAAAGAAAGCAGTAACGGAAGGCACAAAAGCACACCAAAAGATGGCCTTGTCTTTAACGCAACAAATGGAGATTTACTATTCGACGACATCCTATCGTGTTAGCGAAGTGCTTTGAGTTCTTGAAGCCGTCGCGTAAAATTTCATCCATTTAATTGGCAAAATCTCGATTAACACCAGTTTGGCCGGTCATCTTCATACTCTAGCGATTGGGTGTAAAATTCGTCCGGTGTTGATGCAGTTGATTGTTTCATCATCAAGAAACATCCATCTGACATTTGTGATGATTGTTGTCCGTCGACGGTAAGCGAGACCCAAGACATCCACATTGCGTTATCATTGTCGATTAATTCGATGTTCAGCCTTTGTACTATTTCCATTTCATAAATTTGATTATTACTATCGACTGCTAATCTCGTACTAGTCATTGTCAACACGCTGCCTTGATAATCCCAAGTGGAAGTGAAACTATTATCAAATTCTAAATCCCCATTTTTCTCAAACTCAAATTCCTGTCCATCAGCCTTAATCCAAGTTCCCTCAATTGGTCCTGCAGTAGTGGGAATTAAGAGTATTATTGCCGACACTAGCACAGCGAGGAAAACTATTCCAGCACCAGTAGCAAGACGTTTATCTTTGACAATCATACTAGCCTTATCTGTGACAAGTTGTAATCCCTGAGAAAATTTATCTTTGACCTCTTGCGAGATTATTTCCTGCTTTTCAATCAACGGCGATGGTGCGTAAGGATTGAATTCTTGTCCTGATAAGGCGCCATCGCTATTATCAACAATTGGAACAATTAAAGAGTCATCTAAAGTAAATTCGGGATAGTACTTTTTGGTATATGAAAAAGCATCTTCATTAGTATATCCCTTAGCGAGGAGATCGTCATAATATTCTTGACTTTCAGACAAAAATATCACTTCCTATTACTCCAATATTGGTGATGCAATTTGGACAATCTGAGCAGTGTTTGTTCTTGCGCTTGTATTTTTCACAGCATTCAGACTTGACTTTTTTAGCACACTTTTGCTTGCAGTTGCCACAATTTAATGCCTGATGTTGGCCATTAATTTGTAGGTTGTCAAACGCTGATGCAAAACTTATTTGACACTTTTGACAAGTATCAACCCAGCTGTTCAGTGAACTGCCACAGTTGATACAAGCCGGCATGATTAAACGAATAATAATAGGTATTTAGGACTACCTAAATATTTTAACATACAGTTTAGTGGATTGCCATAGAGAGAAACTTCTCATTGGTTTAGGTAGATTATATGTTGAAGTCAAAAATTCCTATTTTCGCACTCTTTATCATCTTGATGATGTCGATGGTAACACCCATATCATTACTAGAAAATGTCGACAAATCAAATCTACTTGAAACTCAAGGTCGCGATGACGATTTCTGCGAAGATACCTACACTACCGAATCTGCTTGTAATGCAGACAGTCAATGTGAGTGGGATGCTGAAGATGATCCTACCGACGAAGATTATCCTGGTGAATGTGAAGAAATTGATGATGACGACGACGACGATGATGACGACGATGAGGATGATGAAGACGACGAGGATGATGAAGAAGATTCCAACAACGGTGGCGGCAACAACGGTGGCGGCAACAACGGTGGCGGCAACAACGGCGGAACTGGCGGCTCTGATTTTGATAATGATGGAGTTAATGATGACGCAGATGAAGATGATGACAATGATGGCGTCAATGATATCAATGATGCATTTCCCTACAATCAAAATGAACAGTATGATACCGATAATGATGGAGTAGGTGATAATGCTGATGATGATGACGACAACGATGGAGTCATTGATTCAATGGACCTCTACCCACTTGACCCTACTGAAAGCGCCAACCATGATGGTGATTCACTAGGAGACAATGCAGATCCTGATGACGATAATGATGGAGTAGTAGATAGTCAAGATGCTTTTCCGAAAAATTCTGCGGAATACTACGATACCGACGGTGATGGAACCGGTAATAATGCGGATACTGATGATGATAATGATGGATTTGATGATGATAATGATAATTTCCCATGGGATCCATGTGCCCATTTAGATTCTGATTATGATGGTAAGCCAGATACCGTGTTGCAAGGATGTTCAACTAATCTAATTGAGGATAACGATGATGATAATGATGGTATTCTCGATGACCAAGATAGCAATACTGAAGAGGTGAAACTAGATACTGACGGAGATGGCACTCCTGATGAAGATGATACTGATGACGATAATGATGGCGTATTAGATTCGTTAGATCTGTTCCCACTAGATGCCAGTGAGCAGAGTAACTTCGATGGTGATGCCTTTGGCGATAATGCTGATATTGATGATGATAATGATGGATGGAACGACAGTGATGATAAGTTCCCATTAGACTCATCAGAATGGCTCGATACTGATAACGATGGAACCGGCAACAATGCGGATACTGATGATGATAATGATGGAATTCTAGACGCTGATGACGCATTTCCACTAGATGCATCATCTAGCGGTGATTACGACAATGACGGACAGGCTGATTCAGTCGATTTAGATGATGATGGCGACGGAGTACTGGATATCTATGATGCATTCCCGCTGAATTCTGCTGAAACCGGTGACTTTGATGGTGATGGAATTGGCGACAATCAAGATTTAGACGATGACAATGATGGTTTCCTAGATATTCTTGATGCTAACCCAAGAAACGCCGGAATCAATTCACAACCTCCAACAACTGAGACAAATGAGGAAGCTAAAAACGACTCTGGTACCGTTACTATCGATACAAAATGGCTAATTGCGCTGATGTTAGTGTTCTCTTCAGTCGGTACTTTTGTCTTAATTAGCAGAAAAATAACCAAAAATAAACTAGCGGATAGCAAGCAAGAAACTCAACTGGAGGAAGTTGCATGAACTTAAAACAAATAATGGAATTTGATTTTAGAAATCTATTCAGACCAAGTTTGTGGCTGGTAATCGTGTTCATACCGCACACATTATTCAACGTGCTAATACCCCTAACTCAGCAAGATGTAGATTCCGAATATTATACCTCAGCAAGTTATGGATTCCTAAATTCAGTAGTTTTATTTGCTATTTTTATGTTCTCTGAAGGTAAGTCACAAGCCCGTTTAACAGCTGTTATATCCGGTGCAGTGTTTATTTGGATGATTGCGGTTATGGCACTTGACCCATCAAACGATTTTGCCATCAGTGCTGAATTAACCCCACCGTTCATCTACAAAATCTCGTTTGATTTTGATCTAGCACCGCCTCTCATCTTGTGGGCACTGTTGACTCTGTCAGGCCTACTAAATTGGAATCATGAAGTTGCAACAACAGACAATGTGGAAGAAGTGGATTTGGACATCTAATTACTACAGTAATTGTAAGAGGTCTTCTGGCGGACGGCCAATAATTGCCTTGCCATCTTTCACTAGTACAGGTCTTTCAAGCAGCTTCGGTTTGGACCGCAATACTTTGATTACATCGTTTATTGAATTCACTGCAAAATCTAATTCTTTGAATTCTTTTTCTTGTTTACGGATAATCCCGACTAGACTCGCTAGTATAGGTAAATCCTCTTCCATTATCCCTTTCTCAAGATAGCGGTGTTCTTGGAAAGATACTCCTTTGTCAGTCAATAATTTGACGGCTTGACGAGATTTTGAACATCGTGGATTGTGATATAATCTCATGTTACCTCACCAATACTGACAGTTAATGAATCAAACTGCGCATAATTTGCCTTGGAATACCTCTAAAGTAATGAGTCTGTGCACCAACCATGACTGAGACGGATATTGCCACCCAAGCAGTTGATACAGTTGGTGTTAACCAGGCCACTGTCCTAGCAATTATTGGCATAATTGTTGCCGGAATTTTGGTGAGATTTTTGACTATGGCATTTGCTCCTTCACTGTTGAAGAAAATAATTCGTTCGAAAAATCTGCAGCATAAAACTGTAAAAAATTCCGATAAAGCGTTAGGCTCAGCAGTTGGGGCATTCGTGTCTTATCTGCTGGCGATACAATTAGTAAATGCAGTAGAAGATGGCTCTACTACCTATGTGATGCCGGATATTATGATTACAATCTTGCCAAATATATTCCAATTTATCATTGCCTTAGCACTGGTAATTTGGGCTTTTAGACTAGTCAATGTAATCCAAGATGTGGTACTGATTCTTGACAGCGATGGAGTTGCTGATAGCAGTGACAAGACATTAATTAGCGCCCTAGAGAGTGTAATGAGGTTTGTTATTGTCTTTATTGGATCAGTATTTATCGCCGACGCAATCGGTCTGAACCTAACCTCACTAATCGCCGGACTAGGTATTTCTGGTCTAGCTCTGGCTCTTGCGGCAAAAGATACGATTTCCAATTTCTTTGGCGCAGTCACAGTATTACTTGACCGCCCGTTCAAGGTTGGTGATTGGGTAGTAGTAGGTGCATCGCAAGGTGAAGTAATCGAAATTAATCTACGAACCACCCTAATTAGGACCGGCATTGATACGGTAATCACCATTCCAAACGCCAATTTAGTTAGCACTCCGGTAGAGAACTACGGCAAGCGAAGATGGCGCAGATGGCAAAGCATGCTGCATTTTGACCTCAACTCCAACCCAGATAATGTCGAAGCATTCCGCGATGATGTCTTAAAATCAATTATGGAAAATGCTGCTACTATGAATGAAGACTCTTCCTGGTGCCGAGTTAACGATATTTCCGCCACCTCGATTGACGTTTCATTGAACCTGTACTGGGACGTTCAAGGTGGCGCAGATGAGCGACAGGAAAAAGAAAAATTCCTCCTTGAAGTTATGCAATTGGCCAAAAATCATGAACTAAGATTCTATGATAACAGAATTAGGCAACAGATGTAATCAGTAAGGCTTTGGATCTTTAGCCCAATAGATTTGATTGCTTACAATGGCAAATAGCAAACAACTTATGCCGGCAATTCCGGCAACAGTTGGCGATATTGACTCCATTCGCCAAGCAAAAAAAGCAATTACTGCACCAGTAATACCACCCCAAAGTCCAGATTTCCACAAGCGTAGCACTCCTAAATGAGCCTGTATTCTTGAGACATCATTAAGCCACTTTTGGGATTTTTTCCGCAAGGGTTCGTCCCCATACATACGAGCCTCGCCAAGCGCTAATAACACCGCATGATAACGCCAAATCCACGGCCCACCAAGTAGCGTGGAGAGTGCCTTTTTTCTGCGGTAATTAGCCGGCGCAGTGGCCAACCATGAACCAAGCAATTCCTTTCTAGCAGTTTCATCCATACCTTCTGCAAAGGAAATTTGCTGTTCAATCATCATCAAGTGGGCCAATCCCGGCAAGCGGTCCGACTCACACAGAATATGTTCTACTGGGCTTCTGCAATCGGCAATAAAATAAATCTCATCACCTTGTTTAGCGAGTAATTCCAAGTCAAGGTTCAGTCTTGGAAGCCCAACAGTTGCTGGACTGTGCGGTGCTCGCCAAAGAGTGGTAGTCTTCAATTCAGCTTCGATATCTTTCAGCCGGTCATTCCATCTACGTTCGGTATTTGGTGTGGAAAATTCATCTAATGCAGCGTGGATTTGCCCAAGCATTCCAGCCAACTTGTTGGCTATTTGTATCTCAGTTCCAGTAACGGTTTGGGCCAAATCATAAACTGCAACTCTGTCGTTTCCTTCAGTAAAGTAAACCATACTTGGCAAAATTATCGGTTGACTCTGTAATGCATTATGCCACGGCTCGTGTCTAACCATCCTTGAGAGATCATTGCCAACAGAAAATGGTAAGACTCGAGCAATTTGCTTGGCATTTATTTGCAACAACAGGCCTTTACGGTCTTCACGCAGGATAGATACTTTGGTTACTTTTGGCCATGTTCCGACTATTGCTGATTGATTTGGGGGCTTTGCCCACCAGTCAACAGTCAAGCAGTCCTGATAATCCCAACAATTAAGGGTGCCAAATTCGGTCCTAATCTTGCCTGAGTCAAACGATTCTGAGTCTTCATGAATGATGCCGCTTGGCCACCAAGGAGACTCGTCCATGGCAATGGGAGAGGCTCCACATTGACAAACTCTCACTTTTGCCGGTGGCATAAAACAGCGTTAGCATAAAATGGTAGGCAGACCTGCTATGGGTGTGGCACAGCAAATTATTATCCCCGGTGCTATCCAAGGCGGTGGTTCTACCAATAAGCGATGGTGGGTCTTTGGAGGACTTATGGTCGCGTGGTTATTTTTCACTGCAGTAGGAGTGGCAATGGAACCTAATATAGATGAATTAGATCAGTGTACTGATCAAGAATTTTTCACCGGAGAAGTGTCGGAGGAATGTCGTGATTTACGTGAACAGAGGGATAGCAGTGACATTGTTGCAGGAATTGGCGGGTTATTTTGCTGTAGCGGAATAATAATGTTGATTGTCGCATCACTGGCAAGTAAACCGGCGACAAAAGCCGTCGTTGTCCAACAAGGCTTCGTTCCACAAGCACAAGTGGTACAAGGCAGAACTCAAGTCATACAATCAGGCGCAGTAGTCAAAACTGGCTTCACTGGCACAATGCCGACACAGAAGGCTCGTGCTCCCATACAAACTCAGCAAACTAATCAGCAATCTAATCAGCAGCCTAAACCACAACAAGGTGGAGCACCTACAATGGATGAAATTAACAAGTTAGCCGCAGAAGCCAACAACCTAGAGTTGGCAAGAGACTTTGAAAAGGCCGCTGAATTATATCAGAAAGCCGGACTATTTGCCGAGGCTGGAAGAATAAGACAGACTTACTTAGAAAATGATAAGCCTGTAGTACAGATCGGTCAAATTGGCGATTCGGTGGTCAAAGATTCGGTCATTATGGGTCAGCAGAATCAATCTCAAACCTGTCGCAATTGTGGCGTAGAAACCCAACCTGATTGGAAGTTCTGCCCATCATGTAATATTCCATTGTGAAGTGATAAAATGGACTATGCATATTATTCTCTCTCGCTAATTATTGCTTATGCTTTAGTTAGATATGTTACCGAGAATACTAAAATTCATCTAAAATTCAAAGGCCTGTGGATTCATCATTGGATTTTAGCAGCCATCACTATGTTGATTGTACTGTATCTGGAAATTGATGAGCCATATATTTGGGGCGGCCTTACCGGTGTTGCTTTGGAAGGATTACCGCGCAAGAATTGGTCGATTCGTAACAAAAAGTAACGTCGGCATAAGCCCTTTATCATTTGTGGATGTCCTACGAATATGGACGATGTCGAGTGGCTGCTCTCAACATTGTCTGCAGAACTGGAGGTGCGTCCGCCGACCAGTAGACGTCGAGAAGCTAGATATCTAGCCGGAAATTGTGTCAAATTATACCACGGTGAACAATTAATCGCTTATGCAGAAATGCGCATGGTTGGCCGCCATATGGAGATTTCTACGGTCCTAGTTGATGCAAAGTATCGCGGCCAAGGTAAAGGCAAGGAGTTAATCAAAAAGGCATTAAAGAGCATAACTTGTGACAAGATTTTGTGTTGTACTAAGAATCCTGCAATGGCTAAAGTACTCCATGACCTTGGTTTTACGGTCAAAAAATGGCCAGGTTTTTACACTTATACCATATTATCAATCAATACCCTACGTCGATTATTCTCTATGCTTTTGAGATTTGAATTCAAAAGAATTTGGCAACAGGGCAAAGGTATTCACACCTATGATATGTTTGTAATTGAAGAAAAATAACCTGCCAATTAAGCAATATAGCAGTTTACTGACCACTTGCTATGCATCGCCGAGTTACTGTCCCAGCAAGGGTCAACATCATCGGTGAGCATACCGATTACGGGCAAGGTCTTGCTCTACCCTTTGCCATTGACAGGTCTTTGGTTTTGACAATAAAAAGTCGAGAAACTGGATATTCTGGTGCCGATACCGTGATTGCTTTGTGGCAAGCTGTCGGCGGCTTGCCGGCTGATTTAGTCGTCAACAGTGAGATTGCTCAAGGCAAAGGCATGTCCTCATCTGCCGCTCTATGCCTAGCAATTGTCCTTGGTAAACACGGAAATATTGATCCTCTTGAAGCATGTAAAAAAGCCCAGTCTCTCGAGCATGAAGTGCTCAAAACCCCATGTGGACTGCTCGACCAAATGGCAATAATGTTTGCTAAAAGCCAACACTGCAGTATGATTGACTTTTCAACAATGGAAGTTCAGTACCACGATTTACCAACAAACTGGATTTTTAAATTGGTAGACTCAAACATTGAGAGGAAATTATCAGAGATGAGTTATAATTCAAACAATGATTATCTTGACCAGCATGTTACTTCAGAAAATCAACGAGTAAAACAAGCCATTGGCGCTAAACCAGAAACTCTTGGGAAATTACTCAATCAATCACATAATTCTCTCAAGCAGTTAGGGGTAAGCACGCCAGAGGTAGACAGTTTAGTTGAGAATCTGCAACAAACCAACGGAGTACTTGGAGCTAGAATGATGGGTGGCGGATTTGGTGGCATGATATTGGTATTAGTCGACAATGAAACAGTATTACCAAATCACTTGCCAGTGGTTAGTTCAAGAGCGCCGTTGCTTGAGGAATTGTGATAATTTATCAAGACGCTCAGGCGTGCCCATATCCCAGAATTTAGTATCATCATAGTGTGCCTTTATTTTGCCAGCAAGTGCAGGATAAACCGTGTTCTCCCAGCTCCATTTTTGATCTCGGCCAAATAGTAATACCAACCGTTTACTTACTACACTAGTTCCCGCTTCATAACCATTGAAAAAGTCTGTTGATTGGGTTTTATCATACTGTACAACAAAACCGTCTTGGTGCTGTAAATTCATGGTATCGTGTGACTGGGTTACCGTCATGGTGAGTAGCTCTTGTCCACTTTGGTGAGTTTGTAATAAGTTGTGATAGTCAATTGGATGAAAATCATCACCCCAGAGTAAGATAAATTCATCCTCTAAATAGTCTACAGCGTTCCACAAAGCACCCCCGGTACCTAGTGGGCTGGCCTCCTGCACCACTGTTAATTCAATTCCTTGATATTCGTAATCATCAAACATTACTCCAAGATGTCCTGTCAAGAGTAATGCTCTATTGCAACCTTGACTGGCGATCCAGTCTAGAATGTGAGTTATTATTGGTTTATTGTCGACATTTATCAATGATTTAGGCGTCGATTTGGTTAACTTACCTAGCCTGGTACCCAACCCTCCTGCCAAAATCACCACTTGTGGCATTGATGTATCATCAACAAAACCACTGTTCATGCTGGTAAATTAACGATTCGATTAATGAAGTAACCGATTACTTGACCCAAAGGTTACGGCATAGACACCAAGTGTGCGAAATTACACTAATGTTAGGATAAATAAGACATAACCTCAAACACTATGGAAGCAACCTCAATCCATGTCGGAGCATATTGCATACCCTTCAAACATCAATATCGTGAACACTGTATTCCTTATTGGTATGCCGATTCTCGCCCTAACATCGCTAATATTATACTCGGTAAATTATGGCATAAATTGGTTTGAACCTGTCATATTTGTATTCTTTTACCTCGCCTCTGGATTATCAATTACTGCCGGCTATCATCGCTTATTCAGTCATCGTACTCACAAAGGTGCGTGGCCACTGCGACTATTTTATGCACTATTTGGGGCCGCAGCATTTCAAAACTCAGCGATAAAATGGTGTAGTGACCATCGCCGACATCACCTCAAGACTGATGAAGAAGAGGACCCTTATTCAGTCACTAGAGGATTTTTCTGGGCTCACATCGGATGGGTTATGGTCGATGAAGGAGAGGAAGTTGTTGAGCGTGTTAAAGACTTACAGTCAGATAAAATACTCGCATGGCAAGACCGCCACATATTCAAAATTGGCTTTTTCTTCGGTATTCTACTGCCTGCATTGGTAGGCTATGCTTGGCTTGGTAACATTCAGGGATTTTTGGGCGGTCTAGTGTATGGTGGGTTTCTAAGGGTAGTAGTCGTTCACCACGCAACTTTCTTGATAAATTCAGCAGCACACACATGGGGCAGTCAGCCATATTCGACTGCAAATACTTCGAAAGATTCACCATTATTATCATTCTTCACCTTTGGAGAAGGGTACCACAATTTCCATCACACCTTCCAAGCTGACTATCGTAATGGCCACAAATGGTA
>CEQW01030058.1_pt1 | contig 12322 bp, 10 predicted proteins | sample 530891 | NCBI WGS metagenome assembly CEQW01 (sample SAMEA2621066, study PRJEB7988) | marine metagenome | biome: marine biome (ENVO:00000447); feature: surface water layer (ENVO:00002042); material: "saline water (ENVO:00002010), including plankton (ENVO:xxxxxxxx)" | depth 5 m
AGACGAGCGTAATAAAATGAGAATGCTTCGATTAAGCGCCCCTCTTCGGTATGTATGTCACCTCCGCTCAATTCAACTCCTTCTTTGGATTGAATACTATCAACAAGGCGAATACGAGCCCGCTTTCGTGCAGGTTCCATCAACGCTCCTTCAAGTAAATCGTCGAGGGAAATGTTGTGCTTGGCTGCCATTTGCTGAATCCAACCGCTTGCCTGTGGCAAAAATGGATAACGCGCAAGCGTAATCTCATCGGTGATGGACGGTTGAGTGGTTGGCCTCGGCACAATCAATGAAAAAACACGATACCATATGAACCTGACAACCCATATCCTTCTTGAATGCGCTGGGCTAGGAGTGGCTGTGCTCAGCCCTGTCCCCAAAGACCTCCTCTCTGTTCAAGAAGAGGTTCGGCATGCCTTTGGATGGAACCTCGAAGATGACGAGTTCTCTGCAAAGAACATGGCAAATGAGTTTTCAAATCACGCTCCCTTCAATCTGGACCTGTGGTCGATTGAATCCCGAGCGAGAGCACTGAAGAGGCTCAAACAATCGATTCATTCTGCAGAACGACTGATGGTCGTTGGAGCAGGTAGCGATTCGATTCGAACCGCTGAATTTCCTCGAACAATGTTTGTTGCAGCCGACGGAGCAGTTGGCGCCATCGATGATCTCTCTCGCGTTCTTTGTGTGGTGAGCGACGGCGACGGCGCAGAACATCTTGATCATGCAGCACAGCATGGCGTTCACATCGTGTTGCATGCGCATGGAGACAATACAGAAGTGTGGACAAACCTTGTCAAAACGTGGTCCTGTTACGAGCAACCTCCTCCCTTAACACTCACGCATCAAACGATGAACGACTACGCAGGAATGCACAACCCGGGCGGATTTACCGACGGTGACAGAGCGCTCTGCTTCATTCAAGCCATCGGACGTCCGCTGAACGAGATCGGGTGTATCGGGTTCCGCACGGACATTGTTGGACCATGGTCTGGAACGACCGAACCAGAACGCAAAAAGGAGAAACTTGGATGGATGGAAGAGGTAATGCAACGTCTTGGAGTTGAACACCACCTCATAAGGTGAAACAGGAAGTTGCAATCATGGAGCGCAAACGAATACTCAACATTTCGTTGTGGGTAGTGGCTCTCTTTCTCATCAACATCATTTGGGCCAATGTGGCTGCAAACGAGGCGTCACAACAACTCAATGACCGTGGGTTTGAATTTCAATCCGAACGCCAGGTTTCACTTCAGGCAGTGTTTGGTAGTGATGCAGAATTACCTGTAACAATCACCACTGAATTCGTTCATCGAGATGACCCCAGTCGCTCAGCAAATGCATCATGGTCACTGACCGATTCTTCGGAGAACGTCGTCATGAATTGGGCAGGTTCGACCAATGAGGTTGTAACGATGGAGGCCGTATTGCCACCGGGAGAATACACCCTGAACACCAACATCGATGACAACATCATCGCCATTCAACATCTCGATGTAGCTCCATTCACACCGATTGCGACCCTCGGTCATATCCTCCTCTCGCTTCTTTTGGTCGGAATAGCCTTCGGTGAAACAGCCATTCGAACCTTCATCGCAAAACGAATCGAACAAGTTGAAGTCACCGACAACAAACCCAAGGAATTTCGTAAAACGCGTATCGGAATGCCTGAAATCGATGGTCATGAAGCAGATGACGACACTCCATGGCGAGATCCAATCACGTTGTAATCACAAGAAATCGGTCAGCGACATCTGGCGAGCACGATCGTTGTTGAACAACGATTCAACGCTTCCTGCCAGCCACTCCATGTTTTGTCGAGTGTACGTATCGACTCCGTATTTGTCCATGACGTGTTTTGTAACTTCGATGTATTTTCGAACTGCGCCTTCGGAAACGGTCAGGGCCAATCGGCCACCGCACAAACTCCCCTCACTTCGTGCAACACCGTGCGCAGACAACCCGCGCCCGCCCGCCTTCTCTTGCTGTATGCATTGACCAGCCAACGGCATTCGTCGGTAGGAATGGCCACACTTGAGGCAACGTACTTTTTGTCGGCCAAACGCGTTGAGATTTCCGCGAAGATCCGGTAAGAAGTGCGATCGAATTACCGATGATGCAACGGTACGTGCATCGATTGCACGCAATCGTTGACAGAGGTCCAATTGACCGTTCATTTTGTCAATCATCGTTGCCAGTGTTTTGTATGCCGAGAGCTCTGGACCATCGTCGATTCGATTGCAGTCGTGCGTGAAGCCATACCCGCGTACCGCTGCAACCGACCCCAACCGCCGCTCAACAAAATCCATTGAATCCGCAATATCCTTGGGATGGGGTTGATTCAGAGTTGCCTCGTAAAACTGGCGTTCATAGAACCATGCAGCGTCAACGTTGAGTGCTTCTTTGTCGATTTCAGTGGGGTTCAATCGTGTTGTCAATACGAGTGGTGCGTCCATCTGGCCGCCGCGATTGGCTGGCAGAATTTCGCGACTGAAGTTCAACAACCCGTCCATCAACAACATGATTGCATCTTCATCTCCATCGCAGTTTCGTCGTTTTGCCGCATGGAAAAGAGGGTGTGCATACCCGCCGGAACAATCAGCCCAGCCGATAATTCGGGACAACACGCCTCCCGATGTGTGTGGTGCTAAGGCGCAGATGAGTTGCCCAATGAGGTCGTCCTTGTTCGTTGCGTTGTAGTAGGGCTGTAAACCATAAAATTTCACCAAGAGTTCATCGACGAATTGTGCAGTTCGAACAAAATAGTCTGCTGCGTTCTTGGCGACGATAAAATCTTGAGGGTACAATTCCAGCATTTGATCATCGCTTTCTAACGGATTGCCTTCCCAATCGTGGGTGTACCCCAAAGCGTGCAGGCGTTTCCATGCAACGTCGATTTCTTTTGGTGTAAAATGCGTCACGGGAACATCGCTCATGTCGAATCGAATCGTTCCATCTCGGAAGACTGGAAGGTCGTATTTTGCACGAATGAGTCCCTTTTCAATCGGTTCAGGCGTCTGGTTGCGGCTCTTCAATTCCTTCACACACTTGACCTGTTGAGGCAGGCGTCCCATACCAATACGAAGTTGAGCATCTTCAAGGATTGATTCGATCGGAACGCTTTGCATTTCACCTCGCCGTCGACTGTTTCCAGTCGACTCCTTCATGTCGGTTCGTCCTCCACACGTCTCCCCAACCTTTGGAATTCCAGCATCATCGACAACACGGTGATGGCATTGAATAAATGGGGAATCTTTCCCACATCTTGAGCAGATTCGCTTCCCCATTTGAATGCGTATTGAACCCTTGCTGGCAGCATTTGCAATCAATCGTTGATTCCCACCTTCGAGTGCGATTGGGAAGAGGGTGTGTGAGCGCGGCGACATTTCACGCGGTGCAGATTTTTCTGGCCGCCCCATCCGACAACCAACACGCTGCGGGGCAGCATGTTCCCAGCGAAACGGAGATGTTTCCCGAATCAATGGAAGAATTCCATCCACAAGATGGTCATCGTGCATGCGTAATGAGCTTGAGTACAGGCCAACATCGCTGGGACCAGGGTCCTTGACTGAATCTGCAGCGGCCTGACCGACTTGGTCGGTTTCCGTAATTCCAAGTCCACGTTGCCGTGCTTCAGTTTCCGCTGCTATTCGGACTGTAGAACGCTGTTTCTTCAAATCGTCGAGGCGATTCTCCTCGTTGGTAAGAACGGAATTGCAATTTCTGAGGTCAACGATTCGCTGTTCGATCAATGACTTCAAATCGACATGCTGATGCATGCTGTTGTTTCGAACACTGTATCCCAACCCGTGAGCCATCGCCTGCCAACCGCAGGTAGCAACAACATCATCTCCATCGTGGTGATGAGAAACGCCGAGCAGCAACAATGCGCCTTTGATTAAACCATGTTGCATGAAGGTCCAACCTTCGGGTAAAGTCTCTTCAAAAATTGGCTCTTCGGGTTTGATGTCAAGACCAATGGGTTGAATTTCCCGCAGAGGAGGAATCTTCTCAGGTTGCAATTTGTCCATGACTGAAGCATTCCATCCTTTGGCCGCTCCTTTGAACCGAAGCCATGAGGATTCCTGATACGGGTGGGTGACCGCCACCTCGAGGTCGACTGGAGATTCAATGGTTCCTTGCTTCAACGCGTCAACGAGCGCAGGAACCCATTCGATCGGCAGATCGAGGAACCAAGGGTTGTGCGGAGGTGCAAGCGCAGTTCTCCACCGTTCGGCAATGCTGGAGGCTTGCTCCCAACTGAGTGTGAGTTTCGAAAGATGGCGGTGCCATCGACGTCGGATATGGAACTGCGCAAACCCATCATCAACATCAGATGCACCAGGAATACCATCTGGAAAGTCTGCCTGATCGTTGCAGATTGCTGCAAAGGCTTCCACATCGTCCGCCGTTGCTAAGGCATCGATGAGATCACTGGCCCACCAATCGCTCGTGTAACCCGCAGGCACGAGTTTCTTGTTGTTCTCCATGAATTCCCCGTAGCCGATAACGATCTCCCCGTTGTCCCAAATCGAACGAATGTCTGGCCGAATCGATCGGAGTTTTTCGGCTTCATCAATGCGTAGGAACTGGCCCGATAAGAGAACGACCCATGGCCCTTCAGAATCGTTACTCGGCGTAACTGCACACGCCTTTCCAGGGCGTTCGATTTTCATTTGAGTTCCAATGGTGATGAAATCATCCAATACGAGCATCGAAGCGGGGTTCAGCGATGCTGCAGCGAGTCCAGAAGGGCGTCCCCGTCCGTAACGTAAGCGAAATCCCCCAGGCTGTTGTGGCCCACCGAAGATTGGTCTACCAGCAATAATGTCCTTCATGAATTTGTCAATCGGAGCGACTCGACGACTCTTGAAATCATCCGTGTCCACGCCATCATTGTCCTCTTTCCCCTTGGATGCAAATTTCGAGATGAAATCCCAACCAGGGACGTTGAGCCGTTCCGTATGTTTCTGAATTTTCGGTGCCTTGAGGCACATCCCTTCTCCGATAACCAAGAGAACTCCACCTCGAATCCGAGCTTCGTCGATGTTGCGAACACGTCCATATCCCGCACATTCGATCGATTCGGTTGATTCACCGTTGATCATGATAGGACATGCTCGAACGATTTCGTCAATTTCAGAAGGCGATGGCCGATATTGCAGATTCCCACGGTACAAGCCAAACTCTTCTTTGACACGTTCGACCTCTCCATCGCTCGGAAGATACGGTCCGACCTTCAATTCACGACGAATCATGTCTGCAATAAGGACGGCAAGGGCTTGGGCCGTACCGCCCGCCGCTCGAATCGGCCCAGCAAAGTGCACTGAAACGAACGCGGAACCATCCACATTGTTCAACAAACGAACTTCGCTGATTCCCTCAAGTGGAGCAACCAATACGGCTTCAGTGAGGATGGCGAGTCCAACGCGAAGACCGACATCAATCGATTTGACCATATCGTATCCCTTTTCTCTGAATCCTTTTGCAACACGTTGAGCCATCATAATCGAGGTCGTTTCACGATCGTGTTCTGCGAGCAGAGCGCGGATATCATCGGCGACGGGATAGGATTCCAGATGCTCGATAAGCAGTTTCTCGGTTCGTCCGGCAAGATCGTTTGCACGGGGAATCTCAACGAATGGTTTGGGATCAAGGTTGAGTTTGCGAGCTTCTTCTGCTACACGGTACGCATGATCAGCATGCTCGTCGAGAAGGCTTTGATAGCGCTCCATTTCCTTTTCAAGCCGTGGAATGTCGACGCCAATGAAGGGGTTGTGTACGTCGGTGGAAGCTTCTGTAGACATGATCACCGACCCCTGCTCGGCTGTTGTTGTCGAGACTTTATGATGCAATCGGCGAGCCAGCATCCTCTTTTCCAGCCCAACATTCATGCATTAGATGCATCAGCATTGGTGCATGAGCGTTCATGCATCACTGAAAACCCTCCCTGAGTGGAACCAATTGGTGGAAATGGTTCGAGAACTTGCGTTTTTGGACGGAGGCTCCAATGATGCGTTCACGCTTGCTTCGGGCCGGCAATCGCGTTGGTTTTTCGACATGAAACCGGTGATGATGCACACCGAATCATCAAAAGTTCTCGCTCATCTTTTCAATCACCGATTGGACGAACTCAATCCTGACTTTGTTGGGGGTCTTGAACTCGGTGCTGTCCCGTTAACAGCCATCGTCATCACTGGATCGGACTCCACTCACAGAAAAGGATTCATGGTTCGTAAATCTCCAAAAGGCCGCGGAGGTCGGAAAACCAACAATCCACCAGGCATTGAAGGAGCATCAATAGCTGCAGGTGGCAGCATCGTCATTCTTGAAGATGTGACCACAACCGGTGGCTCATCGATCAAAGCCGTCGAGCGCATACGTGAAACAACAAACTGTGAGGTTCTTGCCGTCATTAGCATTCTCGACCGAGAAGAGGGTGGAGTTGAAGCCTTTGCTGAGGCAGGCATTCCATTCGAAAGCATCCTAACACGTTCCGACATCACGCAGTAGGTGGATGGATTGGAAGCCTTGGTACCTTCTGAACAGGCCACAACAGGCCAGTGTGTACCGGATGCCTCCCTCAAGGAACTTTCGTTTTATCACGCAAGCGAAGGGAAACCATTGGCAACACCTTGGCAGGTGGCGATGACGCGTGCGGATTATATTGCACGGTTCGACCTGCCTTCTGGCGTTGTTTTGGACTGTGCCTGCGGTTCCGGAATTCAACTCGCAGCATATGCTTCTCGATTGAAGCGGCCGGCGTTGGGTGTCGAACTCGACCGACAACGTGCAGTCGCAAGTTGCCTCAATCTCAACACAATCGCGACACGTTACTCGACGTTTGACCAAGGATGGCACAGAAGATCCCTTTTGTTCTCAGGAGATGGGACCTCGAGTCAAGAAATAGCATCACAGGCAGGATTGGAGAGCGGCAGCGTTGCATTGTTGATGCTCGACCCCGCCCGCCCCCGCAACTCTCGCACTCATGGTTTGGATGAGATGCAGCCGAATCTTCCGAGTGTGTTTGAAGCATGGAAGCCTTATCTCGCCTTAACACAACACGGTCCGTGCATTGTTCTTGACCTCTCTCCAAGGTTGACGCAAGAACTCAGAGATGGTGTTGAAACAATTGTCGAATCGTTCTGGCCTGGAGTTGACAAAACATGGACGTGGATGTCCCGGGGAGGGGGACGTGTTGACCGTCTTGAACTTTGGATTGGAGGAGTTGCAACCCCGAACGTCACCAAACGCTTCGTTCGTCTTTCACGAACCTTTGGCGGGGACGATGCCGTGATTGAACAAGGCGATGACATGAAACAGGAGCGTCGCGCTCTTCAACCGGCTCGCCGAAATGAGTGGGTGACCATTCTTGATGCTGCCTTGGTTGAGAGCGGTCTGGTTGACGCATGGTTGAGCGAACAGTTGAGCAACGTTGCCGATACACGTTGGGACGAGTCATCCCCGCGACGTCCACGCATTCATCACAACGGCCCCCTCAAAGATTCATCACATCCATTCGTTGTCGCTTCGGGAAGGGTGGTTGAGATTCTCGATCTTCCCCTCGATGAGACGAACATTGACGCCATTGTCGCCACCGCTCTTGCAAATGACATTTCGGCGTTGACGATTCGATGCAGCGTTGATGCTGACATACAACCACGATTGCAAGGAAGCATCGACCGACAACTTCGCAACAGACAAGGCCGCAGGAAGGCGTTTCTTACACGCCATGCAACCACAAATCACCTTCTGCTTTGCGCCCAATATCCGAAGAATTCTGATACCTAAAATCGGACCCCTGCATCGCGGTCTTGATATAGGGGGGGTTGGTCGGAAACTTGCTCGACATCATGTCGCAACGTAAGGTGGACAACAATGGCAAAAGGAAAAGAAGAGGAACTCGGCGACGATTTTTCATACATTCTCCGAATGGCAGACACGGATATGGACGGTCTCAAACCGCTCTCTTCCGCTCTGACCTCGGTCAAGGGAATCGGCGTACGTAGCGCCATTCAAATCTGCAAGGCTACTGGATTCGACCCTGCTCGTATGGCTGGCCACCTCAGTCCTGAGCAACAAGAAAGCCTGCGACTTGCGATCGAAGATTACGTCAACAACGTTCCGTATTGGATGGTAAACCGAGCGGCCGACGTTGAGACCGGCAACGACATTCACCTAACCGGTCAGGAAGTCAAACTCACACTCGAAGAAGACATCAACCGTCTTCGCACCATGAAGTGCTACCGTGGTGTTCGCCACGCAAGCGGCAACAAGGTCCGTGGTCAACGCGGACGAAGCAACGGCCGTGGTGGCCTAACACTCGGTGTAAGCCGAAAGAAAGTATGAGGGTGATGAAGTATGGGTGAGCCAAAGTTTTCTAGACCAAAATTCGATACGCCTCCACATCCTTGGAAGAAGGCACGAATTGAAGAAGAGCATCTCATCCAAGCCAATCATGGTTTGAAGAACATGCGTGAGATTTGGAAGGCCAAGTCTCAACTTCGTCGCCATCGACGACAAGCAATGCGCTTAATCGGTATGATCGATACCACCGAAGGTCATGGAATGCGTGAGAGGGATGACCTCCTTCGATCCCTCCATCAAAAGGGCCTCATTACGAAGGAAGCTTCTCTGGACGACATCTTGTCGCTCAGTGCGGAAGACATCCTCAACCGCCGACTCCAAGCCCAAGTTTACTACAAGGGACTTGCTTGTTCACTCAAGCAAGCACGCCAACTCGTAACTCATGGACACATCTGCATTGGTGAGCAAAAGGTAACCATTCCCTCCTACCCTGTTACCCGTGACGAAGAGGAAATTATCCAATACCATCCTTCCAGTGATTTGAACGACCCAGAGCACGAAATTCGCAAGGCAATCGACGGACGCCGTGAAATGGCTGAGTACGCTGCAGACGAAGAAGAGGTTGACCCAGAAGCAACCAAGCCGTTTGCTGATGAAGTCAAGGAAGCTGCAGAAGCAGCACCAAGCGCAGAAGATGGAGGTGAGGCCTGATGACACGTCGAGCCATCGTCAACATTTTCTCATCCTACAACAACATCCTCATGACTGCAACTGACATGACTGGTGCTGAAACCATCGGCACCTGTTCAGGCGGTCAAGTTGTCAAGTCATCCAAAGACAGCGGAGGACAGTTCGCTGCAACTCGTGCTGCAGAACGTCTCGCTGACATGCTCAAGGACAAGGAATTCACACAGTTGATCATCAAGTATCGTGCACCAGGTGGCAACAAGTCCAACAATACTGGGCCAGGTGCACAAGCTGCTATTCGAGCACTGACACGTGCGGGTATGACCATCACTCGAATCGAGGATGTTACACCAATCGCCCACGACGGCACCAAGAAAAAGGGTGGACGACGTGGACGACGTGTCTGATTTGGAGGAATGTACATGAAGGCAAGCGTTGTAGACGGTTATCCACAAGGAAACAAAATGAAGATTCTCATCGAGGGTACAGACCCATCCCAAGTGAATGCACTTCGACGTGCAATCATGGCCGATGTCCCAAAGATGGCCATCAGCAAGGTCATGTTCACTCTCGGCGTGAACCAAGACAACAACCGTGGCGAAATTTTTGAATCGGTGAACGCATTGCCGGATGAAGTCATTGCCCACCGATTGGCTATGATACCAATTCCAACTCAACCAGATGAAGGGATGTCCTTCCCAGATGAGTGCGCAAACTGCGTGGATCTTACCGAAGACGACAAAGGATGCCCAATGTGTCAAGTGTTGTACACGCTCAACGTCCAAGGACCATCCTCGGACAGTGACGAACCGTATCGAGTCGTTCGTGCTGGCGACCTAACCAACGTGTCCGATCCAGTGTTCGATATCAGTGAAGAGATGAAATCGATTCCAATCACTTACCTTGCACAAGGCCAATTCCTTGAGTTCATTGCGTTTGCAACACTTGGACGTGGCCGTGATCACGCAAAGTGGTCTGCTGCATCTGCGGTCACCTTCCAACCACAGAACGAAGCAGAACTCAAGAAACCAAAGAAGGCTTCAGTCCTCTTTGACCTTGATCTTAAGACCCAAGACGGTCGATCAATCGATGCCAAACTCTTCACCAACAAGAAGTGCACCGATATCGCCACAGTACTCGATCTTGAGAAGGCACTCCACCAAGTCGGGGAAGGAACAGGTCGCGATGCTGACTTCGACGACGCCATCGTCCTCAACAAAGTTGACGGCAGTTTCGTCTTCTCATACGAGACCGATGGTTCACTCGCTCCTGAAGCAGTGTTCAATCTTGCAATTGAGGAATTGAAGTCACGCTTCAACGACCTCGGTGAAGATCTCGAACGAGCATTTGCTTGATTCAACATCTCGCTGCTCCGCCATCTTGATGATTCATCGTAGGATGGCTTGTTTATGGCAACAGTTCAGGTTGGTGGCCACATCACCTTACTGTTCTCAATCCATGATGATGCACTTCTTCCTCGGAATCAAGGAAGCAGGGGAGCAGGTCTCTGCCTTGAGAAAGGTGTCCGCGTAACAATCCAAGAAACGGGTCGTTCCAAAGTCATTGAAGAAGGTCAACAAATGGCCGGCTGGAACCAAGACGTTCCTGAAATCAAAGCCAAAGGCGAAGTTACAATCGAAATCAATGCCTTGGATTCTGAGAGTGAGACTCGCCGTGAAATCTACATTGATTTGATCGATGAATTACGGCAAGCACGTCTCCTCCCATTCGACACACATTATTCTGTGACTGTTGATATTGAATTGCCGCTTAGCCAAGGATTCGGCATGTCTGCCGCAGGTCTTTGCGCCCTTGCTTTAGCATGTTTTGAAATGACCAAACAGGGTGCTGAATACCAATACTTCCGAGCAGCCCATCACATTGAACGACGATATTCAGGTGGATTGGGAGACGTTCTGGGTCTCTATGTTGGAGGTGTTGAACTTCGAACACATCCAGGGTCACCTCCATCACCTGGCGTTGCTCGGAGTTTTCATCTCGATTCACCTCTTCTCTTGGTGTGGCAATCAAGTGGGTCCAAGCACACGTCAGAGTACATCGATCATCCTGAATGGAAGACCAACATCACCCGTGCTGGCGATGCTTCAGTCGACCGCTTAGCAGCAAAGCGATGGGATGCTACAGTTTGGAACGAGTTGCTGCAGGAAGCACAGGCATTTGGTCGAACGTCGAAGATGCTGGAGGAACCCTCCCGACAGTCGATGATCACAACAGTTCAATCCATCATTAACGAACTTGGCCTCCAAGCGCACATACGCGCTCGTTTGTGCATGCTCGGAACATCATGTGTGTTGTTACCATCAAAGGCAAATCAACCGCTTCGTGATGAGGATTTGAATCGATTATCTGAGCGTCTTCAATCGATGAACTTGGAGTCAGCTCTCACAAAAATTGCTCCGCAACGCATCAGTTAGGGGCGGTCCGTCAATTCCGTAAGGTCGAGTGGACTTGCATCCAACATGGTGACGCCTGGCATGTACAGATTCTCAGAGAATCCATGACGGAAGACGATGGCTCCACTTCCCCACTCGTTGATGTAACGCATCATTTGTTTGAGCATTTTCTTTCGCTGGAAGCCAACATCAGCGCCGTAGAAGTGTTTGGCATCGATCCAAGCGACCGGTTGACCGTTGATTTCCACGTGGTCGAGGAAGAGAATATCAGGGGTTAATTTCGGACCACCAATTTCAGCCACTTGCTCTTTGACCAATTCAGGTTGTCGACGGAGTCGAACGCCCTGCTCCTCGAACCAATCTGCCAATATGTTCTCAAACACATCGGCACGAAGATGAGTCTCACTCTGATCAACATTTGATACGCGGTCTGCCTCTTCTGCAGCTTCGAACTCTTTTCGTTCTCGTTCAGAGAAGCGGGAAGGTGCACGAACAGATTCTTTGATCTTTGATTTTGACCAACCCATCTCGGAAAGAATCTGACGAAAAATGTTCATCGGGGGAAAGTCGTATTTCTTTGACAACTCAACAACGCTCATGCCCTGTTTGTAATCGCGATGTATTTGCTTCCCACGGTTGCGCATCGCATGATGTCCGTACACGGTTTTCTGTTGAAGGAGTGCTGAACGCAAAGAGAGTGCTTGATCCGTCGATATGGACAATCGCTCTGCAAACGTAGTAATCTCATCGACGCGATCATCATCGAGCCATCCAAACTCACCTTTGCGAACGACAAAGCCAGCCATTTTCTCCTCATCAGTGAGAGGAACGGGTTTGCATGTCCATTTGAATGAGAATGATTTGACATCCTTCGGTTCGTTGGGTAGGCCAACGGGTTGCACACCAGTCGTCTC
>CEQW01015324.1_pt1 | contig 12245 bp, 5 predicted proteins | sample 530891 | NCBI WGS metagenome assembly CEQW01 (sample SAMEA2621066, study PRJEB7988) | marine metagenome | biome: marine biome (ENVO:00000447); feature: surface water layer (ENVO:00002042); material: "saline water (ENVO:00002010), including plankton (ENVO:xxxxxxxx)" | depth 5 m
ATCAGCATTTGACAAATCGGCAAGTAATGTAACATTGTTTGCTTGTATTTGGCCAGCTTGAAATTGTACACCGGAATTTGTTGCTAAGCCAACTGATGCAGCGTTCATAGTGATATTGTTGGCGGTTAAATCTCCATAACTAGCAGTTATCGCAACGCCGACGTTAAAGAATCCACTATCTTCGATAGTAGCAGAGCCGGTTGAGCTTATACCAATCGCTGAATTATTAATTGAACCATTATTGAGGTTTAATGTGCCACTATTCAATATCGCCTCATTGTCGATTGCCTCTGTATTAAATTGATTAATATGGCATGTGCCCAAATTTTTAATCCCGATATAGGAGTCTATCACAGTGAGATTTTCAATCGTTAAAGCGCCGGCTGAACGGATGCCAGCGTTTGAGTTTTCGATAATTACATCCTCAAGAATTGCTGTACCTGTGGAGGTTATGACAAGCCCTTGCCAAAGACCGACTCCATGGGAGGTTGGTGATTGGGGTGGAGCACTGGAGAAAAAGTGGGTTCCTTGAGCATTTAGAGTGCCGGCAATCTCAATTCTGTAGCCGTCACCACCGTCTACAATAACTCCGGGCGAAATAGTCAAAGATGCGCCTTGAGCAATGGTAATATTACCAGACAATATTTGGTTTTCTGACCAAGTAATGTCGTTAGTAATTACGGTCTCTGTTGATGATGCCGATAATGGTGCTATTGAAATTAGCAGTAAAGCGACAATTGTGAGCGGCACCAAAACCCTTTGTCGCATATTACATCCTTTGCCGCTAACACATATCAAACCAAAGGCTTCTAGTACGAATTTAGCAATCTAGATATGAATTTCAAAAATAGATTTGTTGGTGGGCCCGCCCGGATTTGAACCGGGGTCTGACGACCCCCAGCCGCCAAGTATAGGCCAAGCTAACCCACGGGCCCGATTGTGTCTAATTGCCAGATTGTTGACTGAACGGAGCAACCTCATGAATAAGGTCTAAGTGCCCAACATACATTCTTCTGCAACAATATCTGGAGAATCCAATTTTATCTAAAGCGTCTGAAACCTCAGTTCCCGAGGCAACTAAATCGTTGAATTCTTCCCACTTATGTGCCACAACGATACCACAACTGAAACATCTTACTGGAATTATCATATTTTCACCTCATCGATAGGACTTTTGTTTCTTTCTACGCGCACCACGTCCAAGTTGATGCTTTGCTTCTTTTCTTCTAGGGTCGTTAACTAAAAGGCTACGATCGAATCTCAAGTATTCATCTCTTAGCTCTTCATCAGTCCCTTCAGCCCCACCGTTGTAGAATACAAGACCTCTGGCAATAGCGGTTCTAATTGCGTCAGTTTGGCCCATGATTCCTCCACCGGTAGTCGTGATATTAATGTCAACTTTAGCCAAACGATTCATTGCATCAGCAATGATTAGTGGCTCCATTGCTTTTCTTCTGGCCAAAGAAGGTTGAAGAATTTCAATAGGTTCACTGTTGACTCTTACTCTGCCCTTACCAGCCTTAACTGAAGCACGAGCAATTGCGGTCTTTCTCTTTCCAGAAGATTCTACTGCCTTTTTCTTTTTCTTTGCCATCACTGGTCACCTCCAGTCCATCTGTGGCTTGGTGCGCCAAGGTTATGGCTAATTTCACCAAGTGAAACAAAGCTTTGTGATGCAGCCTTGCTGATTTTACTAACGTCGCCCTGTTGATGTCCATCTGGAAGATCTCCCGACAAATGACTTGGACAACCGATTTCTACTCTTAGATTGCGTAAGGCTCTGCGTCCACTACTCTTACTTTGGTAAGGCAGCATACCTCTTACCGAACGCTTTAGAATCATATCAGGCATTCTTGGGAAGAATGGTCCCTTTCTTGCATGATTTAACTTATACTTTTCCTGGTATTTGTTAAACACTGAAACTTTACTACCGGTTACGATTGCTTTTTCTGCATTGACTATTACGACTTTATCGTCTCTATGATCTCTAGCTGCTTTGATTAGTAGGTCTGCAGCTGCAGATGCTAAGCGGCCTAGTACTAAGCCATCCGCATCAAATACGTAGGTTGTTTCATCCAAGAATAACAACCCCCGATCCTGATGGGTTTTCGTTCATAAGCTCGCCATAGGTCATCACTCGACCACCAGCGGCTTCTATCTTCTCACGAGCACCGGTGCTCACACTGTAGGCGGCGATCGTGTGGTTACTGGAAACCTCACCACTGCCAAGTAGCTTACCAGGCACGAGGATTGTTGCACCCTCTGGGGCGTGGCGGCTTACTCTGCTTAGGTTTGGTTGGGCCCAGTTCTTACGGCTCTTAGAAAGACGCATGGCCACATCTCGCCAAACAGCGGAACCGGTATCGCGAGACTGGGCTTTCAGTTGATTGATGACATCAATCAACTGTGCGTTTGTCTTACTATTTGGGTTACTCATTTGACTCCCTCGATGCTTTGAAGCAACCCTGCGACTCGCCAACCCATTATCAAAGCACCGACGCGAAGCGGTTGTCAAAAGACGCGAATATCGCGCCTGTTAGAGCATCTATTCAAGCAAAATTTCGCCTTTAGCATCAAGCAATTCTACTGTCAAACCTGCGGCTCTGCCTTGGATGATGATTTCATCATGCAGCGTATCAGAAAAGTCATCTAAAGCACCTAAAGCCGTTGTTCCAACAACATCGGTTAGTTGATCGATGAGGTGGTTTAGTACACAGCTTACGCCGTATGCCTGTCCCGCACGGAATGCATGGTCTACTCCACCAACCTCAGGGTCTTCTGCTTTCATTCTCAACATTACCTGCTGAGAATACGCTACTAGAGCACCGTAAATCGATTCGATGATTTGTGCTGCTTCAAGATCCCCTAGGAGCATTTGTGCTTCACTAAGAGCAACTCTTACTGCTTGCCCATATGTTGCATGAGCAGAGATAAGGTCTGATGTTTCCTTTTGCATGGCTTGGTCAATTAGCGTCTTCCAGTCTTCCATGGCCTAGCCACAGCGGGTAAGCACCTTGAAGGTTCGGAATAAATCCGAATCAATTGGTTAATTTCAAATCTTAAAGTTTGAATCCTGACCGTCAACAATTCCGGCTTGTCTAACAGAGCCATCAGCAGCGACAAACTCGCCTGCTTTGGTTTGGTTATCATACAGGTTGACATCCTCAAAACGCTTGACGACCATTCCTTCTCCAAGTGCCACAGTCAATGACTGCAGAATCATTCCAAGGGTAGCAACAGCTCTATCTCGATGGCTTGCATCAATGGTGTGATCTGAATATCTTGCTTCCTCAAAGATTGTCAAGAATGCGTCTAGTTGTTCACTTGGCACCATATCGAAGGCTTTGCGTACCGCCGCTTCAAATTCTCTGGTGGTTTCGTAAACCTTCTTCATGAAGCCATATTTTCTAAAGTGCCTAACCAGATTCTTGTAGCAATCAAATATTGCTGCAATAAACTCATTACTCGCTTCAAGTTGTAACATCGTATCGGTTAGAATACCTCGTAATGCTTGGACTTGGCGACGTGCTTGTGACCTTTGGTAATACAGTATTCCGCCAATAAACAGGGCCATCAATAGGATTGCTAGAGCCATGGTATTTCCTGGCGTAAAGAAGCCGGTATCAGCACTTACTGAAATTGGCTCCCGCCATTGTATTTCATGAGAAATATTGTCTTGAGATGGTGCAAAGAATGTCGAACCAGGATAATAAGCGATAATTCGCCACAATCCTTGACATGGTTGTCCACCACAAGTTCTACCGTCAAATGCCCACTCGAAACTCGCAACTCCTTGCTCGTTGGTTGTTGACCGGTTTTCTCCATCGGTAACCCACTCGCCTTCATTGGAGTAATATTGGCGTAGGAAGAATACTTCTTCGTTTTCTACGGCAAGGTCTAATCTGTCTCTAAGTAAGGCTATTTCGCCGATTACCGGGTCGCCCTCAAACAAACCATTGTCGCCTCGATAACTCCAAGTCTGTTGAACCTGAATATCAACTCTTGAACGAACTAAGATATCTACGTCCATGAATGAGCCATTCAATGACTTATCTGCATCTCTTGCACAGCCGCCATAATTACTCAAATCCTCAGTTGGCTCATATGCCACACGGAGTACCCGGAAACCTTCGGTCTTACCACCCGTAGTTTCAACGCCCTTCAAGGTTGGATTTTGCAGTGGATCGCCGCTAAACCAAGTAATAGTCCCCCGGTCATCTAAAGCTTGACTTGTCCTAATTCTTGCAATAGGTCTGATGTTCTCCTCTGGGTCAAGGTACAAGTTCAGACACTTATCGCCAACAGGATCTCCGTTGCTTTGTTTCAAGATAGCATCGATGTGGAAGGATTCCTTGAGGAATAACCGGTAATACTCTGTTCCATTTGGTGCAAGCCACTTATCGGTTGTTGACTTGAATGGACCGACATCGGTAATTGATAAAGTCGAATTTGAGAATATTTGGTAAGTCAATGGTAGAGTCTTTGATTTGTATCTGTACTGGTCTCGGTTTGCTGTGTTGAGTGCAGAGTAGATGATGTTGATGTCTGCTTGTCCGGCTTGTACACCTTCAATGTCACATTCAATTACGAATATACCATTTTCATCGGTTCTAACATCGCTACACTTAGTGATTTGATTATCAGGATCATTCTTCATGGTATATTGAGCAGAAACAACTCTATTGGATAGATTATTACCCAACTCATCGTAGAGTCGTCCGGAAAGAATCATTGGTTTGTCTTCATATTGTTGGGTTTGAATGTCAAATTCACCGGTGTAAACAATTTCTTCATCTGGTGCATCAATATATGTCGTACCAATCAAGTTGAACCCGTTCTCAATATTTGGCATGAAAATTCGATACTTTTCGTTGTTTGGCACGAATGTACACGGGTCCCATGCTCCGCCCAATGTTCTGAAATCAAGCTCATCAGCAAATGGTTGACAACCTTCATTCGGCAAACTCTCTTCATATCTCAGTATGACGTTTACCGGGCCAAAACCGTCAGGCAGGAAACCGGTTGGGTCGTTACTTAACTTGGCTGGGGTCAATGGTGAAATATCTGCTCTAAGACAGCCTACTGATTCTTCTCTACTTACAACTCCATCTTGATCTGTGTCCCAATCGGAGAACTCGTCGTTATTTCCATCAAAGTAACACAAGTGTGAATCACCAGAACCAGGTATTGGTTGTGGCAGTGTAAGTTGACCGGCGCCTTGCGGTGCAATAGTTGCCACTAATTGTCGATAAGTGACACCTTCGAAGTCAGTACCCTCGAAAATAACATCAACTAAGCCGCCATTTGGTGAATCGGCGCCATTTAGGTTAACTGGAGTAATTCCTGGGTCATTAGCACCGTCATCGGTAATTTGAGCGACAAAATTCCATGAATCGCCACTTTTTCTAAAGTTGCCAAACTCTTCTTGAACCTGTCTTGGAAGTAAATCTGTCACCGTAATGTTAGTTCTAGAGATAACCCAAATATATTGACTAACTGTTGAGCCTTTCAATAATTTAGAGCCTGGATATTCAAAATTAAGGGTGAAATTGCCTAATGCATCGGTGCTATTGATGGTAAATGGGACGTCAAAGTATCCATTTTCATCGGTGTAGTTAACACCTGTTCGACCGTCAAAAGACCACGTATAATTAACGGGCGCATTTCTAACTGGTTGGCCTGAGTTGTCTTGTAATTTGGCCTGAATTACCGTACTTGAATTTCTGTATAATCTCGGTGTAGATGTCATTTCAAAGTCTGTTGTTCCAATCACAGTTACGTTAATGTAACCGCCTGTAGGAGAAAGCGTGCTAGTATTTCCTGTAAAGTAAAATGCCGAGTTAGAGAAGTCAACTTTGGTAGCGTAGGTTTTAGCCGAGTATTGGCTCAGCCAAGTGAAGTTGTAATCGTAAACAGCATCACAGCTTGAACATGCTTGTGTTGGCTTAGAATTAAATGCAGTCTCAAGCCTACCGACAAACACTCCATTACCATCCACATCTATCTGTAGAGCGACTTCATCGTCAACCCAAGGATCGAGGGTTCGGTTTGTTACGGTTCCGACTACTCTGAATGTTTCCCCTGTATTCATTTCCGGGACTATTTCGCATCTTACTTTGCTATTTGGATCAGTTGGGTCTACTGCTCCACATGGTGGCAGATTACTGTTGCCAGCATTAACCAAAGATATAGCCCAATCATCACCATCAACGGCAATAAATGGTCGCAACAATGCCGCCTCTCCAGATAAACTTGCAGGATTACCATCCCAATTGGTTGGATAAGGTTTGATTGCAGAAACTTCATTGAAATTTAGTCCTGCATTGGTTAGTGCATCGGCATGGAATAACGTTGCCCAATTACCAAATGTTCCATCACCATTATTGATTGTTCCATCAAAGTAGTAAACAGGGTTAGTTCCCGGCAAGTACATGGTTCCTTCAATGTTCATCCGGTGCATTACTCGCACGTTTTCTGGTTCAGTGTTATCGCCGTAGAGATACGGGAATGGCCACTCTGAAGCTAATTCTGGCAATACCTGTCCAGTCACTTGGTAATCTCCTGCTGGTAGTGTTGTATTGGTATACAAACTGGTAAAGTCGCCAGTCACTGGGTCACCATTTGCATCGGTGACAACTATGTGACGTTTGGTTAAATCATCCCAGATAATCTCTTCATAGCCACCTGGCAACTGACCTACACCATTGTCGAGACTGGCATTTAGTCTAATTTGACGCCAGGTTCCTGAGATTCCTACATCTTGGACAAATGTTACAGAGGCGAATCCGCGGTTATCTGTACGGTAACCGTTGCCATCTAATCCGGAGAAGTTCGTTGGGCTAGATAAATTACCAAATGGCCCACCTCTAACGGTAAAGGTAATTGGAATATTACTGATTAATTGTGTGAAGTCCCCTCTATCAGTGTCGGCTTTATAGTGAGCCCAAAAATCAACCTTGAATGGTTGTTCACTACTCTTAAAAGCACCAATAGGTGCAATGTTAGCAGTTAGATTGGCTTCAGCCCCCATCAGATATGATTGTGATTCATTGCCGTTGAAAGCGAATAGTTCTGTGACCTCAGCATATACTCTGTAAGTTGAACTATCGCCTACTGTTAGCATTTCAGGGTAGATATACTGGTTGTAGGTAAAGTTACCAAAGTTGTTGGTTGGTATGTATATCGACTCTATCGCCTTTGTACCATTATTGGCCCACTCAATGTTAATCTGTATTGGAACATTTGGTGCGGGTTCAAATTGGTTGGTGACTGGATTAATCCAATCAACATGGCCGGTAAACCGTTGAGGAGTTTTTGCGTCGATCCATAATTTATCTGGAGCATTGAGTGTAATGAAGGTTGGAGCTTTGTCATCTTCATCAAGCAGACAATCATTATCGAAGTCCCAATCGCTTGATTCTGCTCCATTATAACAAGGGTCATTCACTTCACCATCTTCTAAATGATCAAAATCAGGATCGATTCTTGTGTCATTATCGTCATCATTGTCAATAGCATCAGGTCCTGTCGAGGGGTCTAATGGATTAGCAAGAGCCTCTCCATCACCGAAGTCATCGTGGTCCCATGGATTGGTTGAATTCCTGTCAAAGCGAATTGGCCAGACAAGGTTTTCATCCTCATCTTCCATTCCATCTTGGTCATCATCAAGGTCAAGGTCATCTCTAAGCCCGTCATTATCGTGATCAAATGGACCAACAATACCAAGCGGACCAGCTAACTCTACGAGATTGTCTAAGCCATCACCATCCCAGTCATTATCTGCCCAGTTGGAGATGTTGTCATTGTCATGATCCCATGGTGATTGCTCTTCACCAGAAAAACAGCCTGGGATTAACTCTTGGGTCCAATCATCAATACCATTGTTATCATCATCATAATCTTCTGCATCAGGAACACCATCATTGTCATTATCAACATCATAAAATCGTGGGTTTTGATACCCTTGAGTCATTTCACCACGGTCCCACACTGCTTGGAAGAAACCATCGTCATCTGCATCTGCATCATTACCGTCGTCATCGTTATCATTGCAATTTGTTCCTGTGAAGAAAGAAGAACCTTGGGGCAGGGTAATGTTTGCATCCTCGTCTAAGTCATCATTAGTATCCATGTCAAAGTAATCCCAAATACCATCGTTATCATCATCCACATCAAACCAATCGTAAACGCCATCTGCGTCATCATCAATATCGATAGTGTTGTTGAAACTATCACCATCAATATCTTCATCCACTTCGTTGACTGCTATATCTGCGCCCATTTCATCAGGGAAATCTTGAACTGGGCCGGTGTCTGAGTTCCAACTCCAGCCTTGGACTCCTAGAGTAAGTCCTAACCAAACAATGAATGCATCTCTGCTATCGGCTATTTGTGAATAAGTTATTCCAGCATCTACTGTCCCATCTCCACCATAATCGTAGTGATAACATCCGCCTTGCGCACCGGGAGTACAACTCCAGTTGTTCGATGGACCGCCAGCGGTTTGGCCTTGGTCAAGACCTATGTCTGGTCTGGTGGCAAATGGCAAACCTAGTTGAGCGTTGACACCATTAAGTGGCATCTGATAAGCGAATGCATAGGTATAGCCGCATGAGAACCCTGTAGCGAAATTACCAGCTGTATAGCCGCATGTTGACAAGTTGAAAGTTCCACCCATTTTGGGGTCGTTAACATCCATTATTCCGTCATTACCTTCATCTTGATCCCACCAATTTGGCATGCCGTCACCATCTTGGTCGGTATCTAGGCCGTTAATCAGAGAATCTCCATCGGTATCTATGTCCCATTCATTACCTCCGTTTCGAGAATTCCATCTAGCCATTAAGAACCAATAAAATTCTGGCACTTCACCTGCTGTAACTGGTTGAGTTGTTGCATCATAACCATTGTAGTTTAGCATCATTGATTCAAACGGATGGTGTTGGAAGACCAATTTCCAGTAGTCTGAAGCGTTGACTGAATAGCCTTGTCCATCTTCAGAACCATCAAGATCGCCCCCGTCGTCAACCGGGTAGTATGGCCTGTAGAATGAGTCCGTTTGGTCGAAATCGACTACTCCACAATTTCCGTCATCCGGATCATACAAATCCGAAAGACCGTCATTATCATCATCCCAATCGATGCTGTTTTCTAAGCCGTCACCGTCGATATCCGAATCTATGGTGTTAGGTCCATCGTCACGATACAATCCTCCGTTAATTAATTGCAAATCATTATCATTGTCAAAATCACAGTCCCAATCAATATCCAATATGTCGATTATTCCGTCGCCATCGTCATCAATATCGTCCCAGTTAGAAATTCCGTCTCCGTCCCAGTCATTGAACAGCGCAAATGAAGCCCTACGTGTGGTACAGCGAGGATCTGGATTTGCTGGAATTGGATTGGCTTGTGTTGGGCAATTCCAAGCTGCTACGTCAGCGCTTGAGTCAAGCGGATATGAGTCATTCTCGTTTTGTATTTGGTCGTCATCTAAATCATATTCGAAGTTTGCTTGGTCGCCACTAACGGCAATGTTAGCAAGATTGTCAGGATTTGGTGTGCCCCCCATGTCAAGGTCTAGCCAGTCATATACTGCGTTATAATTCTGATCAAATGGCCTAAGTCTATCGTCATCTAGGTCGCCGTCATAATCGATTTCACAATCTAGACCTGCAACACCGTCGGTATCACCGCCAGGAGTTTGATAAGAGCCTGTGTCGTTATTTCTGTTGTAATCATTTAGTCCATCATTATTGAAATCTACAACAATACAGACATCCGGGATTCCATCATTGTCATCATCTGGGTCTGACATATCTAAAATCAAATCATTGTCATCATCGGTATCGGAACTGTCCGGAATACCATCGTTGTCGTTATCGGGGTCAAGGAAATTTGGAATTCCATCATCATCAAGATCGCCGTCAAAGATTTGAGTAAATGATGGAGTTCCTTGGGTGGTTATTGTATAATCCTCGAATAATGGATAGAAACCTGAAGCGGTTGCTAATGGGCCATTGACTCTGTTTTGTTCCCAAACAAGATAATCGACGCCACCAGAATATGCTAGGTAATCATTAGCTAGCCACTCAACCGGCGCGTCAAATAAATTACCTGCTTGAGCATGAGTTAGTGCTTGAGTAGAATCATACGGGAATGCGTCTTCGATATCTGGTAAGCCGTCACCATCGTCATCCTCATCAAAATAATCTTGGATACCGTCATTGTCTAAATCACATGGCCACTTGAATTGGTCGATACGTCCGTCGTTATCATCATCTTCGTCATATCTATCCGAGCCGGAGCCATCACTATCTTCATCGGTTACTCCGTCATTGTCGTGGTCCATTGGATTCTGGTCGGCCAAATAGGCGTTACCGACTGGTTGATTGGTCCATGGGTGGACGACTGCAGGGTCAAGATACCGGTCAGTACTAACATTGATTGGATCGTATCCTTGAGCCTCCAATGCATCGATATCTAATGGGCCCTCTAGAATACCGTCATTGTCATCATCCCAATCATCAACATCTGGTATGCCATCATTGTCGTGGTCTAGAGGGTCTGTTCCATAGCAACCATCAAATCGTTCTAACAAATCGTAAATCCCGTCGTTATCATCGTCAAGGTCATTCAAATCATTGATACCATCATTATCGTGGTCCTCTTTATTAGATTCTTCTAAAAATAGAGAATATGATTCGGAAAGTGCAAGAATTGCCGACATATCATTGATTACCCCTGAGGAAACTCCCGGATCGGTCCACATTATATCAAACAAAGCAGGGTGTGGTTGAGGGGGGGCTTGGTTGTAATCAACTAAGGTTCCCTGTCCTGAAACATCCCCACCTTGGGTGACCGTTTCTGGCCTGAGTAACTCGCCATCAGAAAAAATACTGTAGCTTGTTGTTGAGTCATCCTCTGCAGGCTCGGAAGCTAACAAGGAAAGTGTGGTACTTGAAATCATTAAGAATATCATCAATAATGAAAGTGTAATTTTACGACGTTTTTCTAATAGGTTTATGGTTAACTTTGTTTGCACTTAAGCACCCCGACAATATGCCACCGGGGTATGATATATCAACGCGATAGGTCGCTTTATCATTAAAGTATCAAGTGAAACGATAAGTATCATTGCCAGAATATGAATAAAAAAAAGGTCCCTTGGAGGGCGAACCCTCCAAAGGACCAGTAACTGATTACAAAATCAGTGGAACGATGTTGATCTGCTTAGAGTTCTAAGACATCGATGATTCCATCATTGTCATCATCGTCATCCAAATGGTCTTCTAAGCCATCATTGTCGTGGTCAAATTGACCTGTCATGTCATTACCGTCGTTGTTTTCGAACCAGTCAGAAAGACCGTCGTTATCATCATCAGTATCTGTCATGTCAACATATCCATCGTTATCGTGGTCATAGCGGTAGCCGGTAGATGTCGGCCCGCCGATTTCCTCAGTATCGAGGATATCGTCGTTGTCGTCATCTGGATCTACAGCGTCGTTCATACCATCGTTATCGTGGTCGCGTGTGCGATCCTCGCCGGTGTCCATAATTCCATTGCCGTTGACGTCTTCCCAATCATTTCTGTTGTCGATTCCATCATTGTCAATGTCCAAATCTACATTGTCGGAAATTCCGTCATTGTCAGCATCATAAATGTTGGTGTTTGGGTTTCCGTCATTAACTTCTTCTTCGTCGTTAATCCCGTCACCGTCATCATCATCATCTTCTGCATCATCAATACCGTCATTATCACTATCAAATGGATTTGCGTCGACATCATTTGGTATACCGTCATTATCGTTGTCGTTATCGACATCGTCTGGTATTCCGTCTCCGTCATTATCATTGTCACCGTTTAATTCCTGGTTGTCAAGCTGTTGGCCTTGCTGCTGATCGGTTTGTTGGCCTTGCTGGCCTTGTTGACCGTTTTGGGTTTGTCCTTGTTGTTGTTCATTTTGACCGTTTTGGTTTTGACCGTTTTGGTCTTGCTGTCCTTGTTGTTCTTGTTGGCCACCTTGTTCGCCGCCTTGTTGTTGTTGTCCTTGCCCGTTATCTTGCTGCTCGCCTTGTTCACCTTGCTCGCCTTGTCCTTGCTGACCGTTCTGGCCTTGCTGGCCTTGTTGACCTTCCTGGCCTTGTTGACCTTGTTGGCCTTGTTGACCTTGTTCGCCTTGTCCTTGTTGGCCTTGTTGGCCTTGTTGACCTTGCTGGCCTTGACCTTGTTGTTGTCCTTGTC
>CEQW01001659.1_pt1 | contig 12222 bp, 7 predicted proteins | sample 530891 | NCBI WGS metagenome assembly CEQW01 (sample SAMEA2621066, study PRJEB7988) | marine metagenome | biome: marine biome (ENVO:00000447); feature: surface water layer (ENVO:00002042); material: "saline water (ENVO:00002010), including plankton (ENVO:xxxxxxxx)" | depth 5 m
AATACCCCGGCTTCACGCACGAACCCACCACAGCACCTCAACCGGCCGACGTGCCCGTGGTGCCCACAGAGCAGGTTGTTGAGGCAAACTACAACCCCTACGCGCCATCGCCTGAGATACCACAACCGCTTGAAGATCTCAAATCCAAAGGAAAAAAGGCATGGGAGTTCGTGCAATCCAAGGTTGAGGACATCGACGTCCAACGGCTGCGCCCTTCACGAAAGACCACCGCCATCACAGCAGGGGTGGCCGGTGTTGCTCTGTTGCTCATCCTCCTCTTTGTATTGGCCAATCAAGGTGGGGCAGCCGTTGAAGGAACATGGATGAACGACCAAGGTCAGCGCTTCACGTTCAGGGAAGACAGCACCGCCGCATGGGAAGACGACCGCTCTGCGCAGTGGAGTCACAGCGGAGATGAGTTGGTCGTGCTCGCCAACCACCAAGGCACCGATTTTACACACACACTTCAGGTTGAAATTTCAGAAGACGGGAGGGCCATGTGGTGGTTACCCACATCAATTCAAGATAACGACGGAACGGAATACACCGATGCACCGGGCTACAATCCGTCCTGCTCGATGCTCATCAAGTCGGACGTGGCCTCGACCCTCGACAAGTATTATGCCAACGACGATTCCTATCTCGACGAGACCCCAAACTGGTGCGATTTGGAGAATGAATAATCGGTTTCATTCACACCTTTCCGCAGGAAATTTCGGGAATGCGGTGGCAACATATTGAAAGAGTGCGTAGGAGACCCGGGTCCGAGAACGGGTTAACCGCCATGTTCCGAAGGGTGTATCACATGGACCACATCATCAATGACTTCACCATCAACATCGCCACCGCCAACGGAACCGGGTCGCAATCTGCGAACCTGATTTTGCTTCAGTCCCTGTTCGACATGGGCGTGCCCGTCAGTGGAAAGAACCTCTTTCCATCCAACATTTCAGGACTGCCCACCTGGTACATTGTGCGCCTTTCAGACAAGGGTTACCAAGCACCGGGTGACCGCACACACATCCAAATTTTGGTCAATCCTGCGACGTGGGAAGAGGACATCGAGGCCCTCGAGCCCGGCTCGGTGGTCATATGGAACAGTGACACGAAGAAGAAAACCGTGGAACGGGAAGACATCATCTCCTACCCCGTACCCATGACTTCAATGGCCCGAAAAATCAATCCAAAACTTGCGAAGTTGGTTACCAACATCATCTACGTCGGCATTCTTGCTGAACTTCTCGGCATCGACCAAACCTGCCTTGAGTCAGCGGTGGCGAAGCAATTCAAGGGCAAAGCTACAGCGATTGAACTCAACGTCACCGCATTGGGCATGGGCCGAGACTACTGCAAGGAGAACTTGACCAAATCCGACCCTTACGCTGTCGAACCGCGCGAGGTGGAAACGCCCAAATTTTTCTTCGAAGGAAACGAGGCTGCAGCCCTGGGGTCCATTTACGGGGGCGTTCAGATGCTCGCTTGGTACCCCATCACACCTTCCTCCTCGTTGTGCGAAGGCATCATCAATTACATCCCGCGTCTGCGAACCGATGACGAGGGGAACGCCACCGTTGCCGTTATCCAGGCTGAAGACGAATTGGCCGCGGCCGGAATGGTCCTTGGAGCCGGTTGGGCTGGTGGCCGGGGAATGACTGCAACATCGGGACCGGGCATTTCACTCATGCAGGAATTCATTGGCCTTGCCTACTTTGCAGAAATCGCCTCGGTGTTTTGGGACGTCGTTCGCGTCGGCCCCTCTACTGGACTGCCGACACGAACCCAACAATCGGACATTTCCATGCTCTACGAAGGAAGCCATGGCGACACACAGCACATCGTCCTGATCCCCGGAACCGTTGAGGAATGCTTCGAATATGGCTGGCGAGCGTTCGACTATGCTGAACGCTTCCAAACACCCGTGTTTGGATTGAGCGACCTTGATCTGGGCATGAACCGTTGGGCTTGCGGCGGATTCACCTACCCCGATGTACCCATGGACCGCGGAAAGGTCGTGCGCGAGCAAGAGGTGTTTGAGGCCTTCGAGACCTTTGGTCGGTACTTGGACGTTGACGGTGACGGAATCCCCTACCGAACCCTTCCTGGCTCCGGAATGGACCCCATCCTCTACCGAGGAACGGGGCACAACCCCATGGGGGTGTATTCGGAGAAACCAGAGGATTACTACAACCTCATGCAGCGCTTGCGAATGAAGATTGACAACGCCCGGGACCACCTCCCGGCTCCTATCATTCGTGAAGAAAAAGAGTGTGAGGTCGGCATTGTCTTCCTCGGCAGCATGGAGAATTCAATTCAGGAGATTGATGACCTGTTGGAAGCCACCGGCATCAAGGTCAGTCAGTGCCGCGTACGCGCCCTACCGTTCCACTCAGATGTGGAGGCCTTCGTGCGTCGCCACGAAGTCTCCATCGTCCTTGAGATCAACCGAGACGGACAACTCTACGGTATTCTTCGGCGAGAACTCCCCAACGATTTGGTCACAAAAGTTCACTCCGTCGCCTACAGCGACGGCATGCCACCTCGAGCACGCATCTACGCCGAGCGAATCTTGGCTACCCTCGAGGAGGTGAATCAATGAGCGACCGACCTGCACGCCCAGCACGACCGGCAAGAGCCGTCAAACTCAATGTCCTCAACGAGCCGAAAGACAGTTACACGGGCGGACCTTCGTCGCTCTGCCCGGGTTGTGGACACGACCAGATTTCCAACGTGATCATCACGGCTGCATGGGAAAACGGCATTGAGCCTCACCGAATTGCCAAGATGTCCGGAATTGGATGCTCGTCCAAGACCCCCGCATACTACCTCGGTCAATCCCACGGATTCAACACCGTCCACGGCCGAATGCCATCGGTGACAACAGGAGCGTATGCCATCAACAAGGATCTGTTGTACCTCGGCGTCTCCGGGGATGGCGATTCCGCTTCCATCGGTATCGGTCAACTGATTCACGCCATCCGCCGAAACATGGACATGGTCTACATCGTGGAAAACAACGGCGTCTATGGATTGACAAAGGGCCAATATTCGGCTACCGCCGACGTCGGTTCCAAGAAGAAGAAGGGCCCGGCAAACGAAACGCAGCCCATTGACTTGTGCGCCATGGCCATCAACCTCGGATGCACTTTTGTAGCACGTTCGTTCTCCGGTTCAAAGAAACAACTCACGTCCCTTCTCAAAGCGGCGATGTCGCACAAAGGATTCGCCCTTATCGACGTGATTTCGCCCTGTGTCACCTTCAACAACAACGATGAATCCATGCGCTCGTACGGCTACGTGAAAGAAAACGAAGTCACCTTGCACATGGCCGATTACATCCCCCACTTCAACCCGATGCAAGAGGTGGAAGTTCCCGAAGGCCACTTTCGGGACATCACCCTGCACGACGGTTCAACGATTCGACTCGAGACCATTTCGGACGAACACGACCCCAGCGATGCGATGGCGGCCTTGATGGCGCTTCACGGTGCCGAGACGGGTGGCAAGCACGTCACTGGACTCTTGTATTTCGATGCCACCAAACCTTCGCTCGCCGAAGACCTCGGCTTGGTGGATGAAGCCCTTCTTGATGTTCCCGATGAAGTACTGCGGCCTGACAAAGCATCCCTTGATGCCCTCAACGCTGAATTCTTTTCGTGATGGGCCCCCTACCGGTTCTCTCATAAAGGACCGCGGGAAAATTTCCTACCATGGTTGACCCGCTGACCCTTGGCACCAGCGCAGGGTTAGGAGGGTTCGGTGTCTACCTTCTCAACCGGTACTGGAAGCAACGCCAAGCTCGCCTGCGCGCTCAAGCACTGTTGGAAAAATACAGCACTCGCTCTCAAATTGGCATGCACCAAGGACGCATGCGATTGCTCGTCAGCATGCCCCAGGTTGGAGAACTTCCCCCTGCAGAACGAGAAGCATGGCAAGAGCGAGATGAGCGCCGAGACCGAAACTTCCTCGAATTGGGCCTTCTCCAAGAGGTCCCAGAAAACAACGGCGACGAGGACAGCACGCCCTCGGAGGACCAACGAAGAGAAGAGTTGACCTCGCGAGCGGCGTGGATGGAACACCACGAACCGCCCTTGCAGCAACACGCCGCCGTGGTTTCCGAGGAGCACATCGGTAGCGGCGTCATCGTCGCCACTGAGGAAGACGAAGAGCCCGAAGTGAACATGGATGAGCGATTGGAACGAGAGGGAGGGGCGTCCGGTGAAGTGCAAATTTCGTTGGCTTGGGACGATTACAACGACCTTGACCTCCATCTCTTTTGCCCGTCCGGTGAACGGATTTATTTCAACAACAAAAAAAGCGAATGCGGCGGGGTATTGGACGTCGACATGAACGTGCGACCGGTTTCAAAAACGCCCGTCGAAAACGTTGTTTGGCGGCAAAATGCACCCTTGGGAACATACAAAGTTGGGGTTCATTTCTACAAACATCATCGAAAGCGACGAACAAAACGCCTCTGTAAATTCCGTCTCCGCGTGGTAACACACGGCCAGAGCAAAGAGTACCTTGGCTCCATCAAGTACGGACAAGCCATGCAAATGGTGACATCGTTTTCACTGGCGGATGCGTCTCACAAGTCGTGAGCCGCCATCGCTGCACCCAACGGCCCAGCCGTTTCCCTCAACGTGGCCGGGAACAATTCTGCCCGAGTGGAGAGCAACGGGCGGATCTCATCCCAATGCTCCATCAAGCCCCCGTAGAGGATGATGCGGTCCGGTTGAATCCGTTGCTCGAGGAACGACAAGCCTTCTTGGAAACGCTCCGCCCAAGCCTCCAGGCTCAGATTTTCCTGCGTCCGAGCGCGCCCTGAGAGGTGTTCTTCGAGATGACCTCCACGCGTTGGATGAGGCAATCGCCCATGCTCCAGGTTGGGCACCAACCGCCCATCCCGGTGTACGGTGGTTCCCAGTCCCGTCCCAATCGTCAAGGTCAGCACGCACGCTGCACCGCCATGGCCAACCCCGTGGGTTGCTTCCGCCAAAGCGACCGCATCGGCGTCGTTGAGCATTGCAAACCGTCCTCCATGGTGGGCGCCCAAGAGCTGTGCAACATCCACACCAATCCAGTCTTGACCCAAGTTGGGGGCCGTGATGGGGCGGTTCATCTCAACAGCACCCGGGAAACCGAGGCCAATTGGCCCGTTCCATTGCAACCCTTCAATCGCCTTACGAACGGCACCAAGAACCTCGGCAGGACCGGTTGATCGGTCGTGGCGATGTCGATGAAGTGGGCCGATGAGTTCTCCCGACGCCGTGTCAAACACACCAATTCGGAAGCCGCTTCCGCCAATATCAATGCCCATGACGTTCAACGGTTATCCCCCATTGCACGCTCCAAAATGGCATCGACAAGAGGGGGGAAGGTCGCCCCGTGGGGGTAGGGCGAAACGACGTCTGCCGCCTCAGCCACCGCGTCGAAAGCACCCCCCACGGCCACGGACCAACGCAGCAATTCAAACATGGGAAGGTCATTTGGCGCATCCCCAACACACAACGCTTCCTCAACCGACCACCCCATTCGCTCAAACAACACACGAAGGCCCTCGCCTTTGCTCAGGTGTGGTTCCATCAAGTGAATGGCGAAGCCGGTGCGGACAACACTGAGGTGCGACCATTCGCTACGAGCCATCGCCGCGGAAATGGCGTCCAAAGGGTCATCGGGAAACAAGCACCATTCGCTTTCTCTCCAGCGGTTGGTGGCAATGCCGTTGGGGTCCACTCCATCGACCTGCGTGGCCAGCCAATCAGCGGCCTCTTTGGCCTCATCGGCCGAAGCACGCAGCATAGGCTCATCCCACGATGGGTGCCAAAGCACACCTCCATTTTCGCAGCACATCGGCGCCGAGAGGCCCAAGAAACGCCACAATCCATAGGTGACCGGCCGAACGTTACCGGTGGCTAACACGACCGGGATGCCAGCATCTTCCAACCTTCGAACGGCTTTGACCGCCTCCGTGGAAAGGTGTTTCTTTCCATCGGTGATGGTACCGTCAATGTCGATGACCACGACGCTGGGGCACCAATTGGAAGGAAGCCACTCCATGCCAAGGGCTGGCCGAAAGAGCGGCATGAACCTTACCTCGCCTTCAGACCGACATGGACCGGATGAGATGATTTCTTGAACGACCGTGGATTGGGAGCGTCATGGACGCATCGGAGGGCGAGGAAGTATTCCTGTCCCTTGAAGACGATGAGCCCGTCAAAGCCCTTCCGGAGGCCAACAAGAAACCAGCGTCAATTCCCATAAGCGAACCCCCTTCACTGGAAGGCGAGGTCGTCGATACAAGTGTCATTTCCGACGCCGCCGGCACCTATTCAGTGAGTTGGCCCATTCTCGGCATGGATTGCCCGGATTGTGCTTCAAAGGCGACCCGAGCGATGAACCAAATGAAACAGGTCACGAATTCAACCGTTTCCGTCACTTCCGGAGAGGTCAAGGTCAACGTCGACCTTGAAATTGGGCCTCTGTTCGAGATCTCCTCCGTCTTGCGCTCCCTCGGACATGCACCCGATGTTGAACATCACGAACTCGTAGGGGTCAAAGCGTCAGCCATCGCTTTACGAAACGATGTTCCCGTTCAACGCCTCAACCGCGTGATTCGGCGACAACCGGGCGTCCTTGATGTGGAAATTTCCGACGACGACCGAATCCTTGTCCAGTTGGTCGTCACCAACAATCAGGACCTTGTGGAAGCAAGGAAGCGAGGATTGGAAGATGTTTTGGGCCAGGCCCCCGAATTGTCCGAGGCAAAATCAAACCGGCTGCGTCCAGATCAATGGCGTTTGATTGGTGGCGGAGTGGCGTTTCCTGTTCTCGTGTTCATCATGCTCGCTGAATTGTTGGGCTACCACGGTGTGCTCATCCCGCTTTTGGCGGTACCTGCAGTGGCCATTGGAGGCATTCAGATGTTTAGAGAAGCCTATGGTTCGCTGCGCAGCCTGCAAATGGGATTCCAGGTCTTAACCAGCCTCGCCGTCATCGGTGCATGCATCCTCAGCATGTGGGAAGAGGCGCTTATTGTCACCATTTTGGTAGCCTTCACCATCCATCTGGAAGGCGATGCGCTCATCAAAGCGCGGGAAGCCATGCAAGGTGGCTTGGACCGCCTCCCTCGAACCGCCAGGAAGGTGAACCATCACGGACCAATCTCGTTGGACACGATGACCTCCATCTCCCTCGCTCCTGTTGGTTTGGCCCCTTCCCTCATGGGAGCAGCTGGCCCCGTTGCTTCGCCTCATCAAGGGCCAACCTCGGACATCATCCCCATCGACCTCATTCATCCCGGCGACCACATCGAAATACGCAGCGGTGAATTGATTCCGGCCGATGCCCGTATCCTCGAAGGTTCGGGAACCCTCAACAAAGCGCCGCTGACCGGCGAATCCGTACCGGTTGATGTCAAGGTCGGCGATGTCATCGAAGCAGGGCTCATTTTGGCTCAAGGACCGGTGGTATGCGAGGTGGTGGCGGTCGGTGAAAACACACGATTGTCCGGACTCATCGACGCCGTCCATACCTTCAGAGAAGTTCCTCCACGGCTTCACAGCGGCATTGAAAAGTTCACTGCGATATGGGTGCCCTTCGTGCTCTTTGGAGCCTTTGTGGTGTGGTACTTTGCCTTCCCTGAAAATTGGAAAATTATTCTTCTTTTGTGGGTCGTTTCGTGCCCCTGCGCCCTCCTTTTGGCCACGCCAGTCCCCCATGCGGCCGCCCTCTCAAACGCAGCACAAAGCGGGGCTGTTGTTCGTGGAGGAGATGCATTGGAACGCATGGCCCACGTCAATCACATCCTTCTTGACAAGACAGGTACATTGACCTCCGGGAAGCCAAAGATTGGTGAAATCGTGCTCGGTAAAGGCCGACGTCGGCTTTCAGCTCTTCAAATCATGATGGGACTTGAGTCTCGGTCCAACCATCCTTACGCCCTGAGCGTTTTGGAATTTGGAGAAAATGAGGGGGTCAAAGCAGCGGCCGTCAAAGAAATCACCGACATTGAAGCGGGTGTTTCAGGCCAACATGGAGCAGCGAAGGTGGCCATCATCCGGCCCGACAAAGCAGCATCCATGGGCATCACGGTTGAAGACCGGCTGCTCGACGCCTACGAGGCAGCCAAAGCCAATGGGCATGGTGCCAGCCTCTTGGTGAAAGATGGTGTGGGCATTGCCCTCGCAACGTTCGTTCACGATGACACCCGAGACGGTTCGGACGAATTGATCGCTGCGATGAAAAAACGCAACATCAACATCGAAATTCTTTCCGGAGACAGCCAACAAGCCGTTTCTGAATTTGCCCGCTCGGTTGGATTGCCTGAAAGCGCTGCACATGGAGGACTAAGCCCGGAAGAAAAGGTGAGTTGGGTTCAAGCCCGCTCAAGTTCTCACGTCACCATGATGGTCGGCGACGGATTCAACGATGCTGCGGCCTTAGCAGTGGCGGACGTAGGCGTGGCCATTGGAACCGGCGAAGCCGTGAACCTCGAAGCCGCAGATGTCCTGATACCCGGCGATGACCCACGCTTGTTGACCGAAATGGTTGACCTTGCACGGCAAGCACAACGCACCCTCATGCAAAACCTGTTCTTTTCTGTCTTCATCACCGTGACGCTGGTGTTCGCCGTTGTCCAGCAGTGGTACGACCAGCTTTGGGTCGGTGTGCTCATCCACGAATTATCGGTGGTCATCGTGATCCTCAACGGAGCACGGCTGGCTCAAAATGGACAATCATTCAAACTCATGAAGCAAAGTTTAGCGGCGATGGTAAGCGATACAAAGGAGGCTTTTTCGACCTTCCGAGCGCGTTACATTCCTGCTCGAACCTGAATGGTTTTGCTTGGGTTTCACGCGACATCTTCAAACCATAGAAGCCTTTCTTCCGGAACGGTGAGCGAATGGGAAGAGTACGCGGCGACCCCATCACCACGGCACTCGCACACCCAACGCGACGGTCAGCGTATGTCGCCTTGGCTCAAACCGCTGAAATGAGCACCGTTCAACTCCAAAAAGCACTGGGCGTGGACCGCTACAACCTCTACCACCACCTGAAGAAACTCGCCTCCTTAGAACTCATTGAGAACCATCGAGACGAAGGGCGTGCCCGCTGGTGGAAAAAGAACCTGCACGTTGACCTGCCAGAACTTCTCAACGCGACCGCTGCCCCCAGCGCCGCTGCACCAGCATCGAACGAGACCCCTGCCCCTTCGTCGGCACGAGCAACGCTTGCTTCGTTGGCAGTGGACGAGGAAGGGCGAGAAGTCATTGTTTTGGACCTCGAGGGGTCCCGCGACCAAGTGAGTGCGAAACAACTCATTGTTCGCCTCTCCGAGGAGTTTGGACTGACCCTTGATGTGCCTTGGAACTTCATTCCTGAGCAACTGGTTCTCTACTCGAAGAAGAAGTGATTCCATGACCGAAGAATTGAGTGTCGAGTCAAAGGTCGCGCCACCGCCACTTTCCTGCCCAAAATGCGGAGGAATGCTGCCCACTGGATTGGGTGAACTCAACTGCACCCTGTGCGATGCGCGCGTTCGTGTCGACCACCCCGCCACACGTCGAAAGTGGAAGGAAGAGAAGTTGTCCTGCCCATCCTGCTCAAAGGTCTTGGTAGCGGGTGTAGACCATCGTCCTGCTGAACTCAAATGTGGCTCATGTGATTCCTTTTTCACCCTCACCCCCAACGTCCCCCGCGTCGAGATTGAGTGTCCTGGATGCCACCGGAATCTGCGAATGAAACGCCGCCCTGGTACACGTGAGATTGATTGCCCGGCCTGTGACACACAGTTTACAGTTCGATTCTGAACAACACCGCCACCAAAAAAAGGTGCAAAAAGCGCGTGCTACGGCCACACCTCCGTCGCGCTCCTTATCTATGAAGAGAAGTCCATGGAAAAGTGGATGGGATTCCAATGGGTATGAGCGAAAGCCATGACATGAAGGTGGAAAAGGCGGCGCATGACGGCCACAAAACAGCCGAACGGGTCACCTTGGCCTCCTTGCGCTCTCAATTCACCTCGGCGGACACGTCAACCCTCGACGAGGCTTTGGGCACGCGTGCCCGGTTCCGTCAAGAAGAGCGGCTCCGAGCCGATCTTCGACGCGAGCGAAGGCTCCGTCAACAGGCCATCAGCGAACGGGTTGAGGCCATGAAGGCCAACATTGCCAAGGACTTGGCAACCCAACACGAACTCACCCTCGATGCGTTGGAAAACGAACTCAGAACCACCATGGAGGCCGAACTGGAAACCATGGAGCGCGATGCTTTGGCCGCTGAAGAGGCGCGCGTCCGTCAGGAACTCGACTTGCGACTTGAGCGTCAAATCAACGCCATTCACGAGCAACACGGTGTTGAGCAACATCAACGGCTTGAAGAGCGAAAGGCTGAGATGAAAGCGTCCATTGAAACTCAACTTCACGAGGAATACGACCGACGCCTTGGCATTCAAAAGGAGCGGTTGCGCTTGGACTACAACCAAGAGCTGCAACAGCGCCTCCGCGAGATAGAAGCCAACCTCGAACATGAAATGGAGGAGCGATTCGTTGAGATGGAAGAACTTGAGATCGGTCGCTTGGAGGAGGGGCACGAAGCCTTGCTGGCCGAGCGTGAAGAGCAACTCCGCCGAGGGATTCGGACCCGTCTTGAACAACAGTTGCGCCAACGCCTCAAGCAACGTGAGGCCCGACTCAAGGTCGAATATGAACGACGAAGCCTCCGGCTCGAAGAGGACATTGCTCAACAACTCCAATCCGATATCGAACAGCAGCTCCGACGTGAAACCGATGACCTTGAAGAGCGCATGCGGGAGGACGTCGAACTGGCCATTGCCAAGCGACGCGATGAACTTCGTGGACAGATTGAACAAGAACTCAACGAGCAGCAAGCCACCCGTTTGGCTGAGCGCAAGGCTCGACTGAAAGCCAAGTATGACCTCACCTTCAGCAAAGCCATCGATGACATCTCACGCAGCCTGCAAACGGAGATCGAGGTGGAACTTGAGCATCGCAAAGAAAACGAATTCAGTTCTTACCGCCACGCACGTGAAGCAGAAATTCAGAACCGATTGTCCCGATACAGGTACGAGCGGGAAGCCGAACTGCGAGAACAACTTGAGGCACAATACAGCGCCAACAAGCAAGATTGGACCGAACGGCTTGACCTTGAATTCCAATCCCGTGAAGCCGCAGCTCGCAAGGCCATCATGTCGGAGGTTGATGCACAGCTTCGCAACGACCGGCTGACCCATGAAACCGACCTGGACCTCCTCAAAGAGGAAACCGCTCTCGAACTGGAAGTCGAGATGGAAGAGAAACTCAAGGAATTCAAAGCCCGAAAGGAAGAGGAAGTCGCCACTCAGTTGGAGCGCCAGTTGGAGAAGCGTGAGGAAATCATGCGCAACAAAGCGCTCATCGACGTCCGAAAGCGTGAGGCCCAAATTCGTGCTGAGATCGAGGCGCAACTTGGTCTCAAGCGAGCAGAGATTCGGGACCGCCTCAAGGGACTGGCTGAGAAAATGGACTCCTTCAAGGAAATGGCCGAAGATAAGATGCGGGAGGCCGTCTCGCAACAAATCCAAGGTGAAATTGACGCTGATGAAGGGGAACTTCGTGCTCGTGAACAGGAATTCAGTTCCTTGCAAGCCACCGATACACGTGCTGAGAAACGCCAGAAATGGATGCAATCGATTTCGGGACAAGCCCCTGCGGCCTTTGGAGCAGGCGCCATGGACCCTACAGCGCTTGGAGCCCGGCCGGATAGCCTCGGAGCTGCCGCAGGCCGCCCACTGCGTGGCCTAGCTGGACAGCAAACCCAGGATGAGCCAAGGCTTGGCTTGGGCAACATGAGGGCTCCAATGACGAGCGCTCGACCGTTGGCTGGCCAGGTTCAACCCGTACGAAACGTGCGGCAGCCCATCGCCCAACCCGAACCGGTGCGAACCGTTCGGCAACCCATCTCGAAGCCTGCCTTCGTTGCCCAAGAAGACGCCGCTATGGAAGAGGTCGGCGAGGCCATGCTCGAGGAAGTCAGCGTACCCGACGAAGTCAAAGTCGATGAAGTCGTGGAGCAGGTGGAAGAGGAAGTGATGGTGCCATCGGAGACGGTGGAAGAGGAAGCTGAAGCCAAAACCACCATGACCCGCCCCACCGCCATGCTCAGACCCATTCGTGGGACGCTTCAACCACTGGTGGATGAAGAAGAAGTACGAACGGCATCGCT
>CEQW01015791.1_pt1 | contig 12211 bp, 10 predicted proteins | sample 530891 | NCBI WGS metagenome assembly CEQW01 (sample SAMEA2621066, study PRJEB7988) | marine metagenome | biome: marine biome (ENVO:00000447); feature: surface water layer (ENVO:00002042); material: "saline water (ENVO:00002010), including plankton (ENVO:xxxxxxxx)" | depth 5 m
GGGGCGCCTTGACGCTGATGGAGATGGTGCGCCGCCCCCAATCCATTGCCGTCATGCTCACGCTCCTCCTCCTCGGGGCAGGGGGTTGGTACTATGTCAACAACCAACTTGAACCGTTCACGGCCGATTCGCTGCGCTATGGCGACCGCATGGGGTACATGATCACCGAAGGCAGCTTCCTTGCGTCCGAGGAATACGTCGAATTGGTGACTGACCAGTTGGAAGACCCACCGAACTACTGCAAGATTCGTCTCTCTTTCCAAGGGGAAAGCACGGCTTCAGTCACCGAAGGGACAGCGGCTGATTTGAACACGCAATCGTCCGAAGACCGGCTCGGCGCTGTGAAAATCCGTGGTGGCCAAGGATTGTCTTGGCTCGCCGTTGAGAGCGTCAATGAAATGTCATTTTCACAATTCGACCTTTCGGGGCATTATCCAATTGCCTCCAAGTGTTCAGACTTCACCACCGATACGACCACCGGTCAAGCGGATTTGACATTGAAGTCATGGAAGGAATTGAGGGAACAAGTCGTTCTTGCTACCGAGCTTGAGTTCGCTGCAACGCTTTCCGCTACTTCGTATGCAGGGTCGGCGTTTACCTACGGCGTTGGAGGGCTGCTGGGCGACCTTGAGGAACTTTCTCCGGGGCTGGGTATGGTCATTGCACCGGTCGAACTCGCCGATTTCTTTGGCAACGCCTACATCACCAAGGATGCCACCGGTACCAGTTCAGGATGGGAGTGGCGCGTTACGGGTTCTGAAAAGGTCGGGTCAACCAACATGTGGAAGGTGACCGCCAGCCACCGCGACGTTCGGGATTTCTGCCTTGGTTACGCCACCATGACGATGTGGCTTGATGTCGACAGCCCGTGGGCGGCGCGTCAAACCGTGGATGTGGCCATCAGCAGCAGTGAAGCCTCCCAAACAAGTTGTTCCGCGTGGCAACAGCGTGGCATCGATGCGGTGCTTCCCGAAGGCGAACTCGAACTCCACCACACCTTTGAGCGAACCACCCTTTCCCGTGGGATAAAAGCCATTGAACTCGGAAAAACCTACGATAACCGTCCCCAAGCGAACGACCTCAACCCAGACGACGATGAGTTGGAGAACTGGGGGGTTGACGGCACGCACCTTCCCGACAATTCCACGGTGAGACAGCATTCGCTCGATGAGGCGATGTCCTGCATCAGCGAATTCAACTCCGCCGCTTCAGGGGCTGTAGCAGCCCTCGAGAACGACGGGTATGTTTGGCGCGCGGTTGACCAACAAAACGGAACATCCACGGAATGGAATCTCTCGTGGGTCGACTCGGACACGACCGCCGGCTGGCTCAAATTTTCGGTTTCAGGAGCGGGGGAAAACCTGAACTGCGAATTCATCGCCAAAGGCACCTTTGATGAATCCATCACGCACAACCGAGATTCCATTCCAAAGGCCTTGCCACTTCATGACATTGAAACCCGTTTGATGGATTCACAGCGGTATCCAGCGTTGACCGGTCCGGAGGCGTTGTTCACTGGCAGCGGTTTGCACGACACGACCAGCGTGGGCTACTTGGTGGTGGTTCCCGGCACCGGATTCGGCATTGATTTGAGCGACCTTTTGGACACATCCGGAGCGACCACCGTTGACCTCCAACGTACCTGGGAAGACAACGGAAAAGACCGAAGCTTCTCGTTGCTCGTCGACGGCACCGATGGGCGACTTATCGGATGGACGGATCTCTCAGTTGAGGAGTTGGGTTGATGGGCACGGACGGCCGCGGTTTGGACCATTTGATGGAACAAAACGAGACCGAGTTGGGGTTCCTCTCCGCTTATGGGGGCGTGGACGGCGCTTCTCAATCGGACGGGCCCAGTCTCCTTTCCGCCCTCCACCGCTTCCTGAAAGCGGGAGGCATGCCATCAACGTTGGAGGGGGACAGGCTTTCGTTTGAAGCGGGACACGCTGAAGCAGAAGACCATGGTTGCCGCTTTACATTCAAAGGAAGCCATTTGCCACTGGTGTCCAGCGACATGAAATCCTCTGGGTTTGCGGAAGGTGAACTCAGTGCGGACCGAAGCGAGGTGAAGGTGTTGCTCACGGCATGGTCCATGGACCAGCGACGTTTTGTCGAGCGTTTGGTTGAACACCACGTTCACGGATAGATCACGGCCGACGGGCCATTCCAACCAACGCAGCACCTGTGAGGGCCGTCAGCGTCAACACCACGCCAATTGAGGGCAGGAAACCCTCACTTTCGCCCGAACCTGGAACCTTGCATCCGTCGCCCTCAGCGTGGACGCCACCGTAATTTCCGTCGTCGTAATAACACGATGACCAGGTCTTGTACCAGTCGTTTTGTGGGAAGTTCTCGGATGAATCATCGCTGTAGGTTGCCTTGACCCGCCAGTTCACATAGGAATGGTCGGCGGGGGGCGTCAAATCGGTGGTGTAGGTACTTCCGTCATCGCTCACCGTCACGTCTTGGTTCACCGGGGGGTCACACACGCCGTTGTTGAGGCAGATTTGGCTGGTGATGGCAAAGGTGGTGCCGTTGTCGAGGGCATCCTGGTCCATGACCAAGCTCAGTGTCCAGGTTTCTCCGTCTTGAGACGGCGTCGTGCGCTCCTCGACCGTGAAGGGGACATCATCGCCCGGATTGACATCCTCTCCACCCGTGGCTTCTCCAGCCTGTGCAGCGAACGCCGAAATCATCGTCAGGCCAAGAACAACAAGAATAGCCATGCCTTGTTTCATGGTCCAAACGAGGCGCGGCTCCTTTATTTGGGTTCTTCTCATTCCATGTCCCATAACTCGTCACCAACCCAATGCACCGTTTTGATGCCTTTTCCCTTCGTGTTTTCCACGAGGGCAGGGGCGTCATCCACCGCCCAGCCGAGGGCCAGTGGCCGCTTGTGGGTCATGTCTCGAATCCACACCAAATCTCCGGAGCGGACGGATGGTTCGGCACCATGAACGCCGGCCACCATGCAGTCGGCTCCGTTCATCAAGAATGGGATGGCGCCGTGGTCAACTTCCACCCATTTGAGCGCCTCTGTGTGTTCCAAAAATCCACGCAGAGTAAGGAACACGCAGCGTTCCTCTTCTTCGTCAAACAATTCAATGACCAGCGGAGTTCGGTCGACAAACACCATCGTCCACGGCCCGTATTCAGCCATTTCGAGAAAGGCTCCGTCCACGTTCAAGTCAATGGCCAAATCTGCTTCCAATCGCTTGAGAAGTGGAGCGATGTTCTTTCGTCGGACGGGCCTTCGTTTCCTGATGCTCCATTCGTTGGCCATGCTCGCCACATGGACGCCGAGGCTATCATCCTTGGGCATCGCGTTGTTGATGAACCAAGGGCTGCTCACCGGTCCATGGCCATGTGGTGCACCATCCGTACGTTTGCCAAACATGCGATTGAACTTGGAAATCAACCGGTCGCCGACCCCATTTTCTTCGTGAAGCCCGATGGTTGCCTGCACGATTCTGGGCCTCTACCGGTCAGCGCACACCCCGGCGAAGTTCACCATGAGGTTGAGTGTGCGGTCAAATTAGATGAAGCAAATCGCCCCGTGGCCATTGCCGTTGGTTTGGACTTGACCGACCGTGCTACTCAGGGACAGTTGCGTGCCGAGCAATTGCCTTGGGCGAAGGCAAAATGCTTCCGCTCGAGCGCCGTTCTTGGGTCCTTCGTGCCCTGGGGGGGAACATGGGACGATCTTCTCGACCCTGCTCATGGCCTCCAATTGGAATTGTCGGTCAACGGCGCTCTTCGGCAATCAGCACCGCTTCACGAGATGTCGGTAACGCCCCGTCAACAAATCGATTCCTTGAGCCAATGGGCCCCGGTCAACGAGGGAGACGTTCTGTTCACGGGCACGCCTGCGGGGGTTGGTCGATTGCTTCCTGGCGACCAGGTCGTGGCTCGCCTACGGCAAGCCAATGGCGAAACGCTTTCCGAAATTGACGTTGGCTGTGTGTGAGGGTTGCTTTCATATAGCCCGGGCTGGTCGGTGGCGACGCAGGAGGCTACCTCATGGCTCAATGGCACGGAATTTCACGACGCAAACCATCCGGTGGACGCAAGGTCCAGGCTCGCGGCAAGCGTGCCACAGAAATCTCAACCGAGAAGCAATTCGCTCTTGTTGGTGAACCCAAGCGCAAAATCTACCGCAAGACCGGTGGCAACACCATGGTCCGCGTGATGGCCGCAAACCAAGTCAGCATCAACAACCCCAAGAATGGAAAGACCACCCTTGGTACCATTCACAACGTGGTCGAAAACGCTTCTGACCCCAACTACGTTCGACGAAACATCCTCGTCAAAGGCGCCGTTATTGAGACCGACAAAGGTCGTGTCCGCATCACGTCCCGACCCGGCAAGGACGGCGTCATCAACGGCGTTTTGCTTGAGTGAAGACAAGCGACGGCTTCAAGAAAGCACGCCGTAAGCGGCCTATGAGGCGAGACCATGGACCACAATCCAGACCGACTTTGTGTTTGGCCGGGTTATTTTGACATGAAACGCTCGCGACGAGCAGGTCGGCGCGTTCCCAAAGATGCCTCAGTCCTCAAGCCCGACCTCGAGGGTTTGTTCATGGCCGCCCGAGCGGTCGGTCTTCGGAAGATCAAGCGGGAAGAAAACACCTCTCATCCTCGTCGACCTCACGGTCGTGAGGGAAGGCTTTGGGTTTCGTCAACCGGGGCCAAGGAATCCATCGGGGCGGGAAGCAAGGAAGAGTTGCTCCAGCTCATCGGTGGTCAGTGGCGTGAAATGCAGCGAAACCAGCGCCAAGCAGCCGTGCAAGAAACGGCTCGAGGCCCAAAAACAGGCGACCGACGAGCGCGTTCCCAGCGGAAAAACACGCAACAACGCAGCAGTTTCAAGAAGCGTAAGAGCTTCAAAAAACGTTAATTCTTGAAACAGAAATTGATAACCTTTGGGTGTCATTTCTGAACATGCGAGCCCTTCTTGTCCTCTCAGTTCTTGTTGTTCTCACCGCAGGATTTCAAGGGGATATCGCTCCACAAAGCGAGGATTCACAGACCGTTGTCATCAGCGTTGACAGCACCAATCTCCGTTTTTCCCCTTCCTCGGTCACCATCACCGAAGGGGATACGGTGCGGTTCTTCTGGAGCGGACAAGCCCTTCCGCACAATGCGGTTGAGTCCAATGGTGTTTTTGATTCAGGGGATCCTGCCAGGGATGTGGATTACAGTTTCACGTTTGAGCGAGGCATGGCAGGAACGTACGAATTCGTCTGCGAACCTCACGCCTCAGCAGGAATGGTGGGCCAAATCACGGTCGAACCGGCACCAGAGTTGGTGGTTGATGAACCTCAGGAGCCTGAAGAGGAAAACACGCCCGCTCTTTCTCTTGCAAGTACGGCTGGGGTGCTGATGATGGCGTGGGTTGCAACCAGCCGCCGTCATGGCAATGGGTGAAGCCAACCAAAGATGTCCTCTTCGGTCTCGTTTTGTATGCCGGTCAAGGCGTCATACAGTTGGACCGTGATGCTGCCGGGTGCTCCATCTCCGTAGACCTTCTTGTCCTCGCCGTGCGTGATGGAACCGATGGGTGAGATGACGGCCGCCGTCCCGCAGCAGAAAGCCTCGTCGGCCCTCATGGCAAAGTCGGCCGCAATCTTCCCTTCCACCACTTCGTAGCCAAGGTGGCGAGCGAGTTGGATGATGGAGTCGCGGGTGATGCCCGGAAGGATTGTTCCCGTCAATTCAGGGGTGTAGAGGACCTTGTCTTTGACGCAGAAAAAGTTCGCAGCCCCAACTTCTTCAATGTCGGTGTGGGTCTCTGCATCAAGGTAAATGACCTCAGCATATCCTTGGGCTTTGGCTTCCTTGCTGGGTTTCATTCCAGGGGCGTAATTTCCGATGGCTTTCACGCCACCCGAACCCCCCGGTGCCGCTCGATGGTGATGTTCTGAAATCAACAAATTGATGGCGTTCATGCCACCTTTGAAGTACGGTCCAACCGGTGTGACGTAGATGAGGAAGGTGTAGGAGGGGGCAGGAGCAACACCCAACACCGGACCACTTCCCATCAGGAGAGGGCGGACGTACATGGCGCCTTTTCCGGAGGGTGGAACCCAGTGTTGGTTGGCAGCGACGACCTGTTCCACGGCATCCACGAAAATGGATTCGGGGACGGGGGGCATCTTGAGTCGGTCAGCGCCGCGTTGCATTCGACGAGCGTTTTCTTCGGGGCGGAAGAAGACGATGCGGTTTTTTGAAGTCCGGTAAGCTTTCATGCCTTCAAACAGGCCTTGGCCGTAATTGAGAACTCCTGCAGCGGGGGACATGGGGATGTCGCCGTAGGGGCGCAGTTCACCAGGCATCCATGGGTCATTGGCCGTGGTGGTGGTCAAGTACATGGTTTCGGTCGGTGTCAGCGAAAAGGTGAGGCTGTCCCAGTCAAACGATTCATCCATGCAACGGCCCCGCTATCAAATTGAGCCATTGGAATGAGGCTTTCAAGGATTCCTCTTCCATTTGATGCCCTACGGACCGTGTTTTCCATCCCCTTGAGCAGATGGGTTCTAATGGGGTGGAACGGTGAAGCCGGATGAGGTCGCTCAATGAACGGAAGAATGGGGATTGTGAGCGGGCGCTATCGCTCGTTGTCGTCTTCCGAGCATGGCGATAGGCCACCTGAGACGGTGATCGAACTGTTTGGGCGAACCGATGACGGGCGTTCCGTTTGCCTCTTGGTTCACGGGTTGAGGCCAACGTTCGAAATAGCGCCCATCGGCACGTGGGAGGTGGATGATGGCGTACCTTCGTTCATCGAAGACCGTCTGGTGCACGTGCGCGCCATGGAGCACGTACGGAACGTCACCGGTCCAGTGGTCAAATGGACACAACTCGGGGCGCGTCCTGTGTGGACGGTCGAGGTTGAGCAACCCTTCCATGTTCCTTCGCTCCGTAAGGTGCTCAAAGCCCGTTCGTGGCAAATTTTCTCAGGAGACATTCCCTTCGTCAATCGCTTCTTCCTCGATGGAGACGTTGGCATGCACGTCGCCTTTTCCGGCCATGCTGTGGACACGAGGGAAGCCGACGGACCCATTCTCAAGCCAGGGGTGCTTGAAGCAGGAGGCGGTGGGCGTTATGGGGTCGACCTCACGGTTCGCTGCGCCTTTGATGACGTTCAATCCACGGAACCCTTTGCCGTGCCTTACACCGTGTTTTCCTTTGACCTCGAAACGAGCATTGAGCACGAAACGGTTCTCTGCGCGGCCGCTTGCGTTGAAAACCTCGGAACAGGTGAACGGCAGGTCTTCGAATACCGCGGCGCAGAACACGAAATTCTCGAGGGCTTAACGGCCACGGTACTGGCGACTGACCCCGACATCATCACCGGCTACAACATCGATAATTTCGACCTTCCCCGCCTCGCCGACCGGACAAGTGTGCTTCAGCGGGGACGAGGAAGCGATGGCACCATGGCACTGTTTGGATGGGGGCGTGCTCCAAGGCTTGAAACCGAACTCAAGCGAAACCGAGACGCCTTGGTTCCAAAACGCCAGAGCAATCGCGCATGGAACCTATCAGGTCGCGTGGTGATGGATGCATGGTGGCAAGCTCGTCAAGCCTTGAAGCCACGACGAGAAACCCTGTCCTTTGTTGCAACGTTGCTGTTTCCCGACGATGAAGCGAAGCACAAGATGGACGTGGATGCCTCGAACATGGACGAGGAATGGGCCAACCGCCCTGATGAGGTCTTGGCCTATTGCGTGCGGGACGCTGAACTCCCGCTCGACATACTCGGAGCCATACAAGCCGTCCGGCGAAAAGAAGCGGTGGCCGCCGTCGCCAAAGTTCCCTTCGAAACGGCCGCCAACGGAAGCACCAGCCAACTGATCGACTCGCTCGTCATTCGACTTGCTGACAAAGAACACGTCGCTGTGCCCCTGACCGGCTCTGCTGAAGCCAAAGAGGGTCAAATCACCGGTGGTTACGTCCACGATGTTGAGGCGGGGCTCCACCCGTGGATTGCGGTTCTTGACTTCAAGAGCATGTACCCCTCCATCATGATCGGTCACAACATCTGCTACACCACGCGCATCGATCCTGCACAACCCGACCCGCCTGCTGAAGGCCGTTATCACACCTCTCCCATCGAGAGCAAATTCAGGTTGGCAGAAGACCGCAAAGGCATGGTTCCTGCCCTGCTCGAAGACTTGATGGCCCAACGGGACGAGCACAAAGCGGCCATCAAGGTCGCCAAAGGGTCTGACGATGCGGTGGCTGAAGCCTTCCACGACGCCATGCAGTACGCTGTGAAGATCCTGATGAATTCGTTTTATGGCGTCTTTGCCAGCGGTTTCTACCGATTCACGCATCGTGATTTGGGTTCATCCATCACCGCCTGGGCTCGTCAGAACATCAAGGGCATCATCGCCGCAGTGGAGCAGGAAGGCCACGGTGTGGTCTATTCGGATACCGATTCAATTTTCGTTCGTTGCCCAATCGACAAGGACGCTCCAAGGCAGATTTCACCCGAGGAACGGAACGCGGCAGAGAACGGCGATGAAGCCGCCCTTCAGTTCATCGAACGCTACGAAACGGCGGTCCAAAGCATGGTGGAGTTTGGCACCCAACTCGCCGAAAAATACAGCCGTGATTCTGCGGTATTGGAATTTGAAAAAGGCCTCGCCGTCTTCTTTAGCCACGGTGCAAAAAAGCGCTACATTGGCCAAGTCGTATGGCCCAGCCAAGAAATGTTGGTGCGCGGTTATGAGACCCAGCGCACCGATTCCTTCCTCTACCTCACGTCGACCATGAAGGAAATTTTCCGCTACGCATTGGCCGACCAAGGCGATGAATTGGTTGCTTATGCCAAGCAGCGCGTGGAAGCACTTCGCAACGGAAACGTGCCCGCCAGTGAGGTGGTGCTAGCGAAATCTTGCAAAGGGCGAGTGGTTCGAACACCGGTCAAGACGCCCGACGATGTGGACTTTACCAAGGATTACAGTAAACCGGACAGCATGGTTCAGGTTCGGGTGGCCAAACAGCGCATTGAGCGCGGTCTTGGATTCACCACGGGAATGAAGGTGTCTTACGTCGTCACGGACGCCAACAAGCCGCCGATGAAAGCCGTCCCGTGGCTGGACAATGAAGAAGACCAGGCCAAGATCACGTACGACGGCCAGTTTTATGCCGAACGGCTGGCCGCCGCCGTTGGACGCATCACGGAAGCCTTTGGTTGGGAGGCCAAGGACCTCATGGCTGGAAATAAACAAGCCAGTTTGTTCTCCTTTTAGGGCCCCCTACCGAGGAAGCCCTTTTGATGACCAAGCGTCCACCTCGCAGCATGGGAAGCCACGTACGCCCCCTCTTGATGGCAGGCTTGATGCTTTGCATGTCGATGTCAGGCTGCATCTTTGAGGACAGTTCAAGCAGCGATGAGGCTGAAGTTTTGGCCGTGTTCAGTTTTAGCCCAAGCAAGAACATCAAGGTTGGAACAACCGTCAGTTTTGATGCTTCAAGCTCAACACCCAACGACGGGTCCCTGACCTACCGATGGAACTTCGATACCGAAGGCACGATTGACATCGACGCGACGGGGCTCACAGCAACGTGGACGTTCGATGAAGCCAAGACCTACAAAGTCACCTTGGAAGTTTCCGATGGCACATCCACTTCGGAACAAACCCGAGACATCACGGTCGCTCCCGAGAGTGCAGAAGCACCCACGGCTGAAATCAACCAGTACGCTGACGACGAGGACTGTGAAGACGAATCCATCAGTGAATCAAGGCACATCCTCGTCTGGATTTGCGCCCGGGACAAGAGCATGACCGACCGCTCCATCACTGAAACCACGACCATTCAACTTGACGCCTCCGGCTCAGAATCGGGGGACGCCACCTCCCAATACATTCCCGAGGACGGGTATGCTTGGGACCTTGATTTGGAGGAGGACAAGGACAACGACGGTGACCCGGAAAACGACGATGACCTCGTCGGGGCGACCGTTGATTGGAGCAACGTGGCTCCAGGTGAGTACGAGATTGGGCTTACCGTGACCAACAACGTCGAAATGACCGACAGCGCCACCATCAAAGTCTACGTGAGTTATGCCGGATATTGGAACGATTTTGAAATCGGCGGAAACACCAGCGGCAACGCTGCAGAATTGGATTTTGACGCCATCATACACTACGATAAGGAAACCGGCAACACCATCGTGAAAGCCCAAATGGAACTTGAGTACCCCAAGGAAGACGATGGATGCGCCGACATTCCAGGAGCCAACAATTGCCGTGCTGAATTGAACATCTTTGCGTACAACGAAGAAGACGAGGAAGCGGGAAACACCACTTCAACCGACCTTGAATCGCGCGACGATGGCGATTGCGATGACGACCTCGATTGCATCCACTTGAGACTTTCAGGCTACATCTTTTCCGACACCGAGTCAACCTACGGTGATGGGGATTGGACGATGACCATCCAAAACGACCGCATCAACGATTTCAGGGTTGATCAGTTCGTGATTCGCCTCTACTACAAATGAGGTGATTGAAGCATGCGACGAACGCGAATCGTAGCGACCATCGGTCCTGCTTGCGACGACCGAGCAACACTCAAATCGCTGCTGGAGGCCGGCGTTGATGTCTGCCGCTTCAACTATTCTCACGGTGAGCCGGAGGACAAAACCGACCTCTATCGGCGGGTGCGGGACATTGAGGACGAACTTGGGCGCCCTACCTGCATTTTGGCTGACCTGCCCGGTCCAAAACTCCGGCTTGGCAATTTTCCTGAAGTGGAAATGCTTGACGAAGGCAGCGAAATCACCCTCCACTGCGGCATGCGTGAACTGGAATCGACCAACGGAACCGATTTCCCCGTGGAGTATGCCGGCCTTTCGGCCGAACTCAACGTTGGCGATCCAATTTTGGTGGCTGATGGCCTTATCCGCCTCACCGTCCTTGCCGCCTCCGGACAATCCGGTGGAAAGGTGCGTTGCAAAGTCATGGATGGCGGGCCCATCAGCAGCCGGAAAGGAGTCAACGTTCCCGGCACGCTTGTCGACCTCCCTGCGATTGGACCCAAGGACAAGGCAGCCCTCCAACACGCTCTTGAAAACGGTGCAGATTACATCGCGGTCAGTTACGTCCGCACGGCTGAAGACCTGATGCCCGCCAAGGAAGCGGTCCAAGCGGCCTCCATGCACGTCCCTATCCTTGCCAAAATTGAGCACCCGGTCGCCCTTGAAAATTTGGACAGCATCCTCGACTTGGCCGATGCCGTCATGGTGGCGAGGGGTGATTTGGGCGTAGAAATTCCACTTGAAAATGTCCCGGTCGCTCAGCAACGCATCATCGACAAAGCCCTCGAACGAGGCATGCCCGTGGTGGTCGCCACTCAGATGCTGGACTCCATGACCTTCCAACCTCGCCCGACGCGAGCCGAGGTCAGCGATGTATCAACCGCCATCCGGCACGGCGCCACAGGTGTCATGCTTTCGGGGGAAACTGCTTCTGGAAAGTACCCTCTTGAAACGGTTCAGACCATGGCCAAAATCGCGCAAGCCACCGAGGACGGATTGGACACCTACCAGCTCCGTCCGACCGCCTTGGCTCGGTTCCGCTCAACACGGGCCGTGGCCCATGCTGGTGTGGAGTTGGCTCGGGAAGCTGGGGCGTCTCGCCTCGTCGTGGCCACCCAACATGGCACTTCGCCACGTTTGGTCTCGGGCTATCGCCCTTCGATGCCCGTGACGGCGGTTAGCGATCGGCTTCGTGCTCTTCGGCGAACCTGCCTTCTTCCCGGGGTTGATGCCGTTCTCTCAAAGGAACACGACCGCGGTTCCAAAACCATGCGAGAGGCTGTGAAGCAATTGGTTCTCCAGGGTCGCATCAAGCCAGGTGAGCGTGTCGTGGCCATTTCAGGAAGCCCGTTGGCGATGCGAGGCGCAACCAGCACGCTCCGCCTGTACAAGATTGATACCAACGGAGAAATTCTCGATGCTCAATGAAAAAACGGGCAAATGAGGGAAATTTGGCTCCCATACCGCGTCGCGCTTTTGATATAGGGGATGATTGTGGGAGCGCTTGCTAAGGAGCGATTACCATGCCATCACAATGGGAAGACAGAAGCAAGCCACACCGCAACATCGTGTTTATCGGTCACGTCGACCACGGAAAGTCCACCACTGTTGGACGTCTCCTCCTCGACTCCGGTCACATTGAAGAGCACGTGATTGA
>CEQW01130093.1_pt1 | contig 11985 bp, 10 predicted proteins | sample 530891 | NCBI WGS metagenome assembly CEQW01 (sample SAMEA2621066, study PRJEB7988) | marine metagenome | biome: marine biome (ENVO:00000447); feature: surface water layer (ENVO:00002042); material: "saline water (ENVO:00002010), including plankton (ENVO:xxxxxxxx)" | depth 5 m
CGGCCCATCGGGTGAGACTGGAGGGATTGTTCCGTTTACACGGGATCCATCTGGAAGACGGCCGTCGAAAATGGGTACCATTCCAGGTCCATCGCCAAGTGGTACATTAGTAAAACCTGCAATATTCTTTGCGATTTGCATTCCTGCCTCATCGTTAATCCATACGTTTGTTCGGCACATGCCATGCTTTCTGTGAGCAACTTTCACGCATTGAGTTCCTCCGTTGTACATCACTTCTTCGAGATTATCGTCCTCGAAAAGAACTGCAAGGTCGCCGTGCGGGTTAGGTGCTACTGAACCTTCAACGTGATAGATAGGGGATGGATGATTCGCTTCTGTGTAGATTGTTACATTTCCATATTGTTCTAAAATTTGTTCTGACATAGATTCACCTCATCCACCAATCATTTTTGTTGCTCCCAAAAAGAAGAACATGGACATCGTCATCCAAAGTGGTACAAACCACATGATATCTCGCATCCTGCCAAGCATTCGGCCAGAGACAGCAACTCCTACTGCGCTTGCCACAGCAAAGAAGAGGCTGAATGTCGATAGAAAACCATCAATTTGGAAACCCTTAGAACCAGGGGTAAACAGTCCAACAAGGAATCCAATGAGTCCAGGAAGGCCAATGCAAATGAAGAGAACGATAAGGATTCCACGTCCTTGAAGTTCTGATTCTCTTTTGTTCATCAAATCATTAAGTCTCTCATAATCCATCGATAAATTCATCAGAATTTCCTGAAGTGGAGCACCTTGCTCGATGGCAGTTTCGAGTAGGTGCATTACTCTTTGAACCTGAGAAGATCTTGTTTTGGTTGCAAAACTTGAGAGAGCAGCATCGAAGGAACTTGCATGGCTTTCTGCCAATGTTTCTTCAAGCAGTGGTCCAAGTGGAGCTGGTGCACTTTTTGCTTGATGTTGCATTGCCTCTTGAATACCAAGGCCGGCCCCTACTTCATCGGAGAGGGCTTCAAGGAAACCTGGTAAAGCATTCTCGATTTTTCTTCGGCGAATTCGCTCTCGAATAGGAGGGATTCCTCCGCCTAACATAGCAAAACCAACTACGCCCAGGAACAACATCATCGGTTGATCATTGAACGACTCAAGTAAGCGAAAGAGCATGATATCACAAACCTGGATCCTTGGTGTGGGTTTTCAGACCAATCATTACCATTGCAAGAAGCGTGAGCATTAATCCAGCATTTACGACCATATTGATCGTTGATTGCTCGGGCATACCGAAGAAGCTTCCCATATCTCCAACGAGTTGTGGAAAGAGGCCAAAAACCGCTAAAATAATCGGTCCAATCATACCAATAGAAAGAAGTGATTCTGGAACGCCACTCAAATCTTCAATATATTTTTTCACATCTTCAGTCCGTTCTTCTTCCATTCGACTTCCTTGTTTTTTCAAGGTGTCAATGATGTCGGTGTTTTGTGTGATATTCATATGCATAATGTTGAGTAAACGGCGATATCCATCTGTTTCAGCCTTCTTCATCATACTTTTGAGTTCCTTTTCGAGGGATCTCCCTCCACTTCTTACCTTGTCCATCATTTCTTTGAAGTCTTCAGATATGATTCCATATCCGCCTTGAGAAATACTGTGGATTGTTGCTTCAAGACCTATACCTGAGGACATGAGGACGTCCATTGCACGAATGACATAGAGAACTTCTCTCTTTTCGTCCAGTTTACGCATCATTCCACCTTCAAATAACGTCTTCAATGAGTTCAAAATGAAACTTCTCGGTTGAACCCTCGTACTCAAGAGCAGCAAAGATGACTTTGACATCTCGTTCTTCAAACGGGTCGTGAATGAATGGTTGTCCAGATCGGAACATCTCTAGAATGCGTTTGTAATCATCGAGAGACAAAATCCCTCGAACGTTGTAAACAGTGGACTCAGAGCCTTCATCATGAAGATTATCGCCTTCTCCGCCTCTGATGATTGTACGGGTCATCCTTCGGGTTAATCGGACGTCAATGTCTGCGTTCGGTATACGAACCCAATCTGATGCACCAGTTCCAGTTGCCGGTCGAATAAAAAAATCCATGCCTGCCATAATGACCCCAATTGATACGAGGGTGAAGGCAAGATTTGAATGTGTTGGAGTAATTCCTTCAAGATACAATCTTGAACCAACCAAATCTTGGTTCGTGTAAAATGCCTTCATCACTCATAGCATCGAGTTCAGTTTCGCTTTTATCTCGTGAGAAACCGCGTGCTGCTAGATTGCGAACAAGGGACTCAAAATCGACACCTTCCCCGTTATCCATTGCCTGAATGCATTCGAGAACAACCGATCTCAGGTCCTCGTCTGCTTGTTCAGTAACATCCTCTGCCTCAGTCAAATTAAGTGTAGGCGGCGGGGTTGTTGCAGCCTCAAGTTTCCCTTCAGCTATGTCCAATGCTTGCATTACATTCAATCGATATGTTTCTGTATCAATTTGACCATAATGTGTTTGAGCAGCGAGCAGCCCAGGAATCATCTCTTGAGCAACACCAGCATCTTTCATTGCTTCGGCCGTCGGCTCACAATTTAATGTAAGTTGATGCTGATTAAGGCGATTGAGAGTTGCATCGGAGGCGCTAACCAGCCATGAAGCGTAACGATCTCTACCGATAATACATGCCTCCTCAGGCCGTAGTGATGTGTAGACGGCTCCCTCGTCCGTCTGATACCATCGTGCTTTCGCAGTCATTGTAAGTAGGACAGGCTCACCCGAATCGACCTTCTCCAGTAATTGTATGACAAATTCTCTCATAGATTCAGAAGCGTATTCTCCAACCGAAAAGTAATGCAGGCCAGAAGGGTCCCTGATTTGGCCGTTGTACATCTGAGATCCATTACTGGTTTCTCTTAATTCTAATCGTTCGACTAAGCCTGAAACAATAAGTCGGTTGACCTTTGCTCCCAGTTTTGTTATGACAAAAGTCGGATCAAACTCTCCTGTTCCTTTCTCATTGAGAGTTGATTCTCCGAATTCCGAAGCGAGCATGAACCATGCTGGTTGGCGTTTAATTTGCTGTGAACCCATCATCATTCCAACCCCCATTGTGCACGTAATTCAGTCGCCCTTAGGGCGGATTCAGGTTTGAGAATTTTAGCGTCATTACACAAAATCATTGAACCTTGACCATCATTGATTACCCTTCCAGAAGCTTCGACTCTGCACCCCAGTAATCGATTGCGAATTGATTGAACATACATCATCGATCCATTTGCTTGAATTTGGTCAACCATTGTTGCATGATCTGTTTCAAGTAATGCTAAAGCTGCTTCTTTCGAAACAAGGAGTGCACATGTTGCACCTTCGTCATCGAGAACGAGACGCAGTCGAACATCTTCATTTCCTTCAACGGTACCATGCTCACTGCACTGTCCTTCCCGTAGTACTCGTCTGCATTCGGGGCATCGCATGATTGTTCCAGAGTCTTCGCGAATGGATACAATTGTCCCTGAGGTGGAAATTCCTACTCTGCTAGGGCCATTGACGAGGTCATGAAGCCCGACATCCACCTTCAAGTTTGTAAGGTCAATATCTCCATCCCATGGCGTTTCATCAAGAATTGTGATTTGTTCAACTCTGTCAACCGTAATATCGGGTATGCCTTGCCAAGCGCGAACGCGTGCCTCTGTAATTCGTACAGTAATTGGTAACTTTGATTCATCAATCGGTAAATCAGTCCATGCACTCATGCGACATTGCCCTGTTGGATCTGCAATTTGACCAGACCAAAGATATCGCTCTTCTCCATCTTTTGTGAATGTGCGCTTTGCCCATTCAGTGATACTCACAACGATTTCAACATCCTTGGATCCATCACGAAGTGTGCTTACTGTTGCAACAAGACCTTCCTTCAAAGAATCAGTATCTGCGAAAGAAGCATCATGATATGGCTCAATCTTGGTTGTTCGACCGAAATTGAGTTCAGGCGTGTCTCTGAAGGTTTTGACTTGAGCCCCATCGATCTTGAGCAATGAACCAACTTCAAATTCAAATGGTTCCCAAGAAAGGAAACCAATTGCACCTGATTCATCAGCAACACGGCCGCGTACAACATCAATACTTCCGCTTCCATCCCTCTTGTGGATTTGATCGGGTCGGGAAGACATAACTCTGCCAACGATGCAAACATATCCATCGCTTGGAAGGGAGTCTATGCCAATTGGCTCACCTGGAGCAACAATTGGGCGCGTGCCTTCTCGTAAAACAGCAATTCGTGATGATTGATTGATGTTAATCGACATACGTCCTTGGTATTCATTTACGGATGCTCCTTCAATTCGTACGACAGAACCGGGTGTAATGTTTGCGTTGTTACCCCAGTCTTTGTATTCCCATCGTGTTCTTTCTCCAGAACCCTCCTGCCATGGATCGTCTTCAAGAAGACCGAATGAAATGGATTTAGATTCTCCTCTTATCATTTGTTCACGTACATTATGAGAAACAATTTCGACTTCGATTTCAATGTCACGATCGTCACCTTTCAATTCAGATAGGGAACTGACTTTTTTGGTTGGTCGCTTAGTTTGGCCACTTGCTCCACCCTGAGTTGAGGGCGCATCACTTTCACTTCGGAAACGTCGAACAATCGATCGAATAGCATCCTGTGGCGGTATGAAGAATTCTTCTTCATATTTTACAAAAGCAGAACGGATTTCAACTTCATCTGCATCAGGACATTCTTGCAGCACAGCTGCAATATGGCCTGCATATCTATCGTCATCGCTCAAAGATTCCACCTCCGCCAGGCGAATTGTTGATTGGGCCTGTGCGGAGAACAGGCGGCGGGCTTTCGTGCGGATTGGTTAAGACTAGACACTCCCATGACCTCCATGGAACTGAACAAGACTGACGAGGGGTGATAAACAATCCCCTCCACAACTCAGGCGGGATTAATGCGCATTCCTTGTGCGAAGAGGATGTTGGAAAGATGATTCGTCCCTGTGCTTGAAACACCGTTCCTTGTGGAACTGTGGCCGAGACTTACCTCATCCGAGAGGGCCTTGAAGAGATTTCCTGAAACTCCTGCTTGCTTAATCGCCCCTCTTATTTCTCCATCTTCAACTCGAAGGACAGTGCTTGATGTAACTGAAAAATCACCGCTAGTTGGGTTGGCAGTATGTGCTCCCATCACGCTGTGAATGACATAACCAGTTCCCATTGCATCGACCATTTCATCGAGAGACATAGGTGGTTTTGATGAAAGAAGATGGACATCGCCACAACCTGTTGTTGGGGGTGACATGTGACTCCCTCGAGATGCAGATCCTGTCGATTCTGCAGCATCAACTCGCCCTTCTGAGACATTCTTTGCGGCATCACGTGAAGACCATAGCATCTTTCGTAGAGTTCCGTTTTCAATAATAGTGTGACATGATGTTGGTACGCCTTCTCCATCACGTGATCCTGAACCGAATCCACCTTCCATGCGTCGATCATCCATCATTGTAAGATGATTATCAAGAACAACTTGGTTTAATTTTCCAGACCAGTATGATTCTCCACGAACCATTCTCTCGCCAAGAATTGATGGACGAATAATATTCGAGAACAAGGAACTAATTCCTTGGGAAGTCATGATTACGGGAGTATCTACTGCATCAGACTTGATTTCGATAGGATCTCTGGTTTTTTGGGCCCATTCCACTGCAGTTGAGACACAGTCAGGAATTCCCTTCATCAGTTTCCGTGAGGAAGAACTTTCCCATGAGCTTGTCATTTGTCCATCCACATCGATTGATACTTGGACGCCTAGACCGTGCGATGTTGAAATTCCTGACGCTTCAATTCCTTGACTGGATAACATGACACTTGCCTCTGCACCTATTCCAATGCCTCCACCAATTACAACAGCCCTCTCATCGAGGGATGCTACTTCCGATATGATATCGTCTCCTTGCGACAGAAGGTCATCAGGTGATAGTTTTAGAATTGAGTCATCGATCATTCCATCAACGGTCTTTGCCTCTTGGGTTGATGGCAAATTGAATCCGGGAATGCTGGGACTTGCTCTTGCAATTGATAATGCTTGAGAAACAGCGTGATTTGCACCAGACACATCAACGAGGTGAGCATAGCCATATCTGCCATTTTCAAGGATTCGGACGCCAAATCCTCCTTCCCCTCCACCAGAAGCGAGGGATATTCTGCCGGCTTCAATATCCAATGACCTTCCGTATCCTTGTGATCCAACGATTTCCCATTCAGAGATGTTTTGTAATTCACACTCTTTTGAAATCTCTTTACATCCATCAAGAAGTCGTTCAATAGCATCTTCAGGAATCATTTTCATCCCACCAAAGCTTCTCGAATTCTCATGATTGGTCCGCCGTCACCCACTGGGACGGTTTGTCCTTTTCCGCAGAATCCTGGGCTGGCAAGTTTTGCATCCTTCGTTAATCCATCGACATCATTCAAGATTTGCAACGTTAGTCCACTGACACTCACGTCGCGTAGGGGCGTTGTAATCTCTCCATTCTCAATCAGGTAGGCTTCTTGTGCTGCGAATTGGAATGAGCCACGGCCAGTATCGACCTGTCCACCTCGTGAACCACATGCATACACGCCATAATCGATATCTTCCATCAGTTCATCGATATCGTTGAAATTACCACCCATAATCATCGTGTTCGACATTCGAACAAGTGGATGATGTAGACCATCTTGTGCACGTGCGCCTGCATTTGGTTCGAGTCCGAAATGATGTGCGGTTTCTCTATGATTAAGATAATCGGTCAATATACCGTTTTTGATAAGTGTCTTTTCCTTTGTATCGAGTCCTTCGTCATCGATTGGATAAGCTCCATAGCCGCCACGCATGGTTGGGTCATCGACAACCGTTACGATTTCATTCCCTATTTTTTGGCCGAGTTTTCCATCCAAGCATGAATCGCCTGCAGCAACAAGATCTGCTTCGCAAGGATGCCCAAGTGCTTCATGAATGTAAACGCCAGTAAGGTCACGGTCAGCAATAAGTGGTAATTTACCACTCGGTGAACGCTTTGCTTTGAGAAGACGTAATGCTGCGATTCGGGCGTCTCCTCCAAGAGTTTGTAGATCACAGGCTTCGATAAGTTCGAGGCCACCTTCTCCGCCATGCCTCATTCTATAGGAAACAGGATCGCCGCCATCTCTTGCAGTAACCATTCCATTTACCATCGAACGTTGGAATGACCATGTTCTATCCATGCCTTCTGTTGTGAGAAGTTCAGTATGCAGATGTTCATCGGACCAACCACAAGAAACTGAGATGATTCGTTGATCATCATTTGCAGATTGATGGATACTGTCGAGCATTGACAACTTTGTGTCGAGGTCTGTGTCTCGAACATCCTTTTTAGATTTCCAGTGGATTTCATCTTGATGAATTGGAACTTCAGCAAGTTGAATTGGATTTGAACCACTCGGACGACGAGCTGCGACTGCTTTAGCAAGACGAACCGTAGCCTCGATTTCATTTGGAATGTTACTGATATCAGTTGTAGAATGAACACCCCATGCTCCATCGGCTAAGATTCGAAGAGTTGCTCCTATTTCTTGACCAGGAATTGCATGTTCAAGTTGACCGTCCTTCAATCGTACTGAAGAAGTTGTTTCGGCCATTAAACGAATTTCTGCATAACTTGCTCCAAACGTCAAAGCATTACTCAGGGCATTGTTCATCTTGGTTCGATCGAGGTATCGTGTGGAATAAGATGTGGGCGAGGGTCGCTCGGACTGGATGACCATGGGACTCCTTTGATGCGGAAGTGTTTGAACTCTTTGTTTTCGAACAAAGAAAATCAATGTCTAATACGAGGTGTTTACATCAGCAAGGAGTATGTGTCCAATAAGCGCAGCTTCAATTCGTATGTCCTCTGTTTCTCCATCGAGGGATACACCAAGTTTTTCAGCACCAGGGGTACTGATTTGGAGTGCATTTTCAGTGGACGTCAGTCCTAATTTTGTTAGTAGGGACTGAGCCGATGATGAGACTTCATCAACGTTTTGAGGGTGGTCAATGTTAGGGATATGAAGCAGCCAGCCAGATGTTGCTCCTTGGGCAAGACCTGCTCGTTTGAAAGCCTCTGAGACATTATGTGTTCCAGATAAAACTCTTAGAAATTCAGCATCGAGTGATCGAGCTTGTGCAGTAGAACGTTCAATATTGCGTGAACTTACAACCGCAGCAGTCCACAATTGGCGAGGTGTTTGGGCGACATTATCTCCACAAAAGACCCATCTCTCTGAAGGTTGTGATTCCTGAAAGGATTGAACAAATTTCTTCAAATCAATTGGATCATTAGAATTCCAAGCCCAACATGGAAATGTGCCCCACATAAACGGACTCCGTATCCTGTTAGCACATCAATTATCCGATTGACCTTCGCCTTCGAGAGGCAAATCATCAGTTCGCTGACGTGGCGGGAGGACTTTTTCTTCTTTCGATAAGACCTTCTTAACTTCCGATATGATGTTTTCAACAAGCGTAGGTCCCCATCCTCTCCATGAAGCAACTTTTTGCTTATCGGCATGGGTCATCTGTAAGACTGCTTTTGGAGTACGTATCCCGAATCCAGCGAGAGAACGGGCTCTTGCACGACCTACGTGTCGTATCTTAACAAGTTGGAGAAGATCTTCCTTGCACCCATGACGAACCCGCTGACGAAGTAAATCCAAGTCCTTCGAAAGTTGAGCGAGCACTGGCATGTGTTCATCAGCAAACACATCATCTGTAAGTAGAATTTCACGTGCACCATAAAGCAACCATTCCATCAAGTCAACACGATGGTGAACGTCTCCTGGAGAAACATCGAGTTGCTTCTCGATCTCTCGCATCGTTTCTTCTTCAAACCAATGTTCAATGCACCACGCTGATTTTACAAGGCCAAGATGGCGTTCTTCGTAGGACATATCATGAAGGAGTTCATCTTCGACCGCTGCTGCTTTAAGTTGAAGATCTGAACCGAGCGTTAAATCAGCAGTCTTAGCCCATAATGAGGCGAAATCAGGAGTGCTGCATGCAAGGTGTGTTAATCCAAATTGAGTGACAGGAGCATCATCACGAACAATTCTTCGAACTGCCCTTCTCATCCCAGTTCGCATGATGGATGCCGAAAGCGGGTCCAAATACAATTGAGCAATTCTCTCACCCATTGCAGTTGCTTCGTATCGCATAGCAGGGTGTTCACCCTTTTGTTGACTCCATCCACCTACTTGTTCCATAGAGGAAGCAGATACAAAGCCGAGAGATGGTTTGGAATGTGGTGTTTGACTTCTTGTTTGTTGCTCTTGGGGGGATGTAATGCTTACGCCACCTGCATCCTGTGCAACAGCAACCCAAATAGGAACCTCATCTTCCCAGGTTTCTTCATCATCTATAGCTGAGTTTGCAATCCGATCTTGATACTGCTCATCGACTCCAACCCTTCGAAGAAATCTCTCCTCAACAAGCCAATCAAGCATTGTGTCAAGTCGTTCTTGTAGTTGCGTTGAAGCCATTGTTGTGCCAAGGAAAGTTGCTCCAAAGAAGGTTCCAATCGAATGGCGATGAAGTAAACCGCCTGTTGCGACCGAAGAGAGTAGATGCATTCGCATTGCAGGCTCAGCAGCTAGTTTTGATGAGATATCTTCGATTGGACCGAAGAAATATCGATCGCTGACATCATCAGCGACCTGCCAACCATCCGTGCCTTTACAGAGAATCCATGCTTCACCAATATCGTCATATCGCGGCCTTCCTGCACGTCCTAACATCTGATGTATTTCCATAACTGGTAACGGGCGACTCATTCCATCATCCCATCGTTTAATGTCTCGAACCAGAACTCTTCGAGCAGGTAAATTCACTCCTGCAGCCAAGGTTGGAGTTGCACAGAGTGCTAGGAGTAGCCCTTTCTTGAATGCGCCTTCAATCACTTGCCGTTGCCGATGTGTCAATCCTGCATGATGGAAGGCAACGCCTCCTCGGACGCATTGAGCCAATGTTTCACCCATGCTTGTCTGAGTCCTTCCTTCCAATGAATCTGCTATTTGGTCAAGTTCAATCAATCGTTCAGGTTGTTCCTTTGCAAATCTTTTTTTGACACGTGCAGAGAGTTTCTTTGCCTCGGATTGAGCACTCCTTCGGGTTCCTACGAAAACCAGTACCTGCCCTCCCTGCTCGATGCTATCATTGACCACAATCCATGACGGATGGCTTAGTGGGCCTTCGAGGTGTCTTGGAGGAGAGAGTTTCTGGACTGAATTGTCGAGTGATGATGACTGAACCTTTCTTGGTTCAAGATGACGATCATGTAGGGTTGAGTACTCAAGGTCGACAGGCCTCCAGTCTGATTGTACGAGTCGTGCATCAAGCCAAGTTGCAAGGATTTCGCAATTCCCAACAGTTGCTGATAGCGCAATCAGTTGAGCATTGGGTCGAAGTGTTCGTAATCGAGTCAGATTGATTTCTAGAGTTGGGCCTCGAGTAGCATCATGAAGAAGATGGAATTCGTCAGCAACAACAACTGAGACATTGCTCATAAGTTCTGAACGAGTACGCATGAGGGAGTCTAATTTCTCAGAGGTGCAAATAAGGATGTCACAATCTTCAATATTTTTTGCTTCAGCAGTCGCGTCTCCTACGCCCAACCCAATCTTCAATCCTATTTCCGCTCCAATTTCTTTGAGTTCCTCGAATTTTTCACTTGCTAATGCCTTCAAAGGAACGATGTAGACTGCTCTTGATCCTGGATTTTGAATCAGTAGTTGATTGAGAATCGCTATGTAAGCAACTAACGACTTGCCTGATGCAGTTGGAATTGCGAGTAGGACGTTTGATTGGTCGAAGACTGCATCCATCGCTTCAAATTGGGGAGGGTGGAGTTGCTCTATGTTCCATCTCGATGAAAAAAAGTGACGTACGTTTTCGGGAAGAGCAAGGTTTGCAATCGCTCTATCCTCCTCGCCCATGACCATAGGTTACGTCAAGGGGTGAAAAGGAATGCGCTTCTTCTTCTCTGCCGACACGCATAAGTCCTTCCGCTCTTTACGAGGTTCATGGACGACAACACCGAGTTGTTAATCGAGCAACGACTATCCGTATTTTCAGATGAACCTGATTTGAATGATTGGTTTGAAGTTATGTGCGGTGCCGCCATGGCTGTGCTAGGACTTTTTCATCTGGTTGAACCAGGTGAACTGGTCGATCCTGATATGATGCGGTGGTTCGCTGCTTCAGTCATTGCTGCAGGGGCAGTTTGGGCAGGTCACGGACTGAAGGATATGGCAGTAAAAGAAATGCGCCGATCCTCCGCTATGATGGAACTAACTTCGGATGCACCAGCAAACACCGTTGACCATGGTCTAATTCGTGATGTTCTTCTCAACCCCGACGCCTACAAGGAATTCTTGACCAAGGCTTACGAAGATGCTTGGGCTGACGGGATCATCACCGAAGATGAACTTGAAGATTTGAAGAAATTCCAAGCAGCACTTGGAATCAGCGATGAAGATGCTAAAGCTATGTCAGCACAAGCAAAGAAGTCAAACAGTGAAGAATGAATTCCAGATGGATGCTTGTCCAACAAACGATTCTGCTAGCTTCTTAGCAGCATTTCTTCTTCTTGATTCTCGTTGAATGACAATTGCGCCCAATATTATACAGGTTATCGCAACGATTGCTGAGTAAGGAATAATTCCATTTGCTTGCTGTAGAGCAGTGAATTCTGGTGAATCATTTTCGTTGAACTGTGAGGAATATGTGACTTGTAAATCTAATAGATCAAGGGCACAATCGCACAATGAAACAGTAATTCTGTCAGGGTAAATAGATGATTGAAGCCGTTTCCATTTTGAATCATCGATGTCGACTGGCCTTGTAGCCCATGTTGGAGAGGTTGTGGAGCCGAAAGACGAAGTATCAACCATCATTGTATCAATGTGATGAATTGATGATGTCGGCTCTTCATCGACAACCAACAACGCTTCAAGCATCATGAGGTCAAGCAA
>CEQW01002214.1_pt1 | contig 11865 bp, 9 predicted proteins | sample 530891 | NCBI WGS metagenome assembly CEQW01 (sample SAMEA2621066, study PRJEB7988) | marine metagenome | biome: marine biome (ENVO:00000447); feature: surface water layer (ENVO:00002042); material: "saline water (ENVO:00002010), including plankton (ENVO:xxxxxxxx)" | depth 5 m
GCGCAAGTCCAGTAAAGCCGTTAATTCGATGAGCATGGCGCATGACAACAGCATCAAACCATCCACATCTTCGCTTTCGACCGGTGGTTGTGCCAAATTCGTGCCCGACAGTGCCAAGATGCTCTCCAACTTCATCTTCCAATTCAGTCGGCATTGCACCATGGCCAACACGAGTGATGTAGGCTTTTGTTATTCCAATAACATCTTCAACGTGCCCTGGATGAATTCCTGCTCCGTGCGAAGCATTACCCCGGGATGTGACCGATGATGTTACAAATGGAAATGTGCCTTGGTCGATGTCCAAAAGACAGCCCTGTGCACCTTCGAGAATAACATGCTCACCCAATTTCAAAGCGTTATCGAGCATTAATCCAGTGTTCCGGATGGATGTGTTGTAAGCGTCCCAAATCCATTGAACATCAGACTGAAGTGATTCAACAGTAATACGTTCACTGGAACCTGCTGCTTCGAGGGTTGCATTCATTCGAGCAGTCGATGATTCAGCCCACTGGGCATCCCCAACAACTTCTGAGATATCTCCAAACCTCAAACCTATGCGATTGATTTTATCTGCATATGTGGGGCCAATTCCTCTACCAGTGGTGCCAATTTTCTTGTCTAGACTGTCTAAATAACGATGGAATGGTAGAATCACATGAGCTCTCTCGCTGATGTACAACCTTTCGCCACGTGGGTCTTCTCCTGTTGATTCTTGCCACCCGGTAAGTTCAGAATCGAGGACCCAAGGATCGATGACCATACCATCTCCAAGAACCAAGTGGCACTCTTTCCGAGTAATCCCAGATGGTAAAAGATGGAATTTAAGCACTTGATCGCCCAAGACAACCGTATGTCCGGCGTTGTTACCGCCTTGAAAACGAGCGACCCATGTTGCTTGTTCTGCAATTCGGTCAACAAGTTTCCCTTTTCCTTCATCTCCCCACTGGGCACCTAGGATTACTGTGGCTGGCATTCAACTCTCCTCGAACCTTTGCCCTCGCGTACCGTCTTTGAACTATGCGATGCAATTCCTGCAAATTGAGGTTGGAGAATCACAGTCATTTTCAAGGAGAAACTACAACGATTTTGTTGACAACATTGCAACTACACCTGAGTCTGCTTGAGGACTGCATAGCGTCAAAAAAACAACCATTTATAATCAGTTATACAACATTCAGTATTGTTGCCCCATCCGGAAACCACAGTGTAAAACCGCTAAGCGCAGTTTCAGCCACGGTGAACATCCCTCCACAGGGATTATATACCACGGTAGACAACTATGTAACTAGAGGTTAATAACATGAAATCACATCAAGAAGGAAATCCTGGCGATAGACCAAACAGAAGAAGAGACGCTGGTGCGAACCGAAGCGGAACCGGCGTAATTCGTCGAACACTAGAAGGCCACACGAGACCGTGTGAAGACTGCGGTGCAATAGACTGGCAACTCGATGACAGTAGAGGTGAAATTACCTGCAACAGCTGTGGCTTGGTTGTCGAAGAAAACGTCATTGACCCAGGTGCAGAGTGGACCAACAGGGACCGTAGTCAAGACAGGTCTCGTGTCGGTCAACCACTTACATACACACTTGCCGACAAAGGGTTGAACACTACGATTGATGTTCGAGACCTGAACACTGGCAGCGCAGGAAGACACGGCATTTCTTCACAATCTCGTAGGGAATGGCGACGACGCCGGGTTATTGACGAGCGCTCTAAAACCCGAAAAAGCAGAGAAAGAAACCTCGTGCGTGCTAATCAATTCATCCGTGACTTCTCAGGTCTTCCAAAGCCTCTGCAAGAAGAATCGGCTCGCCTCTACCGTAAGTTATCCAGCGAAGGTTTCGTAACTGGACGTTCAATTGCAGGTGTGACTGCAGCGTGTTCTTATCTTGTTGCGAGGCAAGAAAACTTACCTCGTCAAATAAGCGAGATTTCTGAGGCTTTTGATGTCAAGGAAAAGGAACTCTCACGTTTGATTCGACAAGTTTCTCGTCGACTCAATCTCCACAAGATTTCATCTCCTGACCAATACTTTGACAAGTTCATTTCAGACCTGCAATTACCCCCAGGTATCCACACACAATTGGATCACCTTTGGAATGTGATTAAGCCACACGATGAGTTGTGGCAGGGCAAGAAACCTATGGGTGTTGCCGCTGCGCTTCTCTACAAAGTGGCCAATGAATCCAGTTCTCCACGAACCCAGTCAGAGGTTTGTCAAGTTGCGAATGTTTCTGAAGTCACACTCCGTGGACTACTTCGCTTAATTGAAGGACTTCTAGGGCAACTCGGAGAAGTTTCAAAACAGTGATTTCCCCTAATTCATTGCAGAAACTTGATGAATTGCTTTCAGTGGCGGTATAACATGGGATTCAAAGCGAAAGCCCGCAAGCACAAAGCCGAATCGGGAGAATCTGAAAAGACCCGCAAGAAATCCGCTTCTAACCAGGGAGAAATTCCATGCGGCGTAAAATCATGCGATGGTTATGCTGACAAGAGCCTCGGGGGCCGTTCACTTTCAATTGACAACGCTATTGATGTATGGGGAAGCAGCGGCTACACCGAAAGAAAAGGACGTGTCCGTGTTTGCAAGAGATGCTACCGCAAGTGGAAAAAAGAGAACAAGTCTGAAGACACCTACTGATAATTTCACTTTCAGTTTTCACCGAGGGGTGGAGGTAAAGACAGTATACCGAAGGCTCTGATACACAATGTATGAACAACAGAACAGTCATTCGTAGCCTCGTCACAAACGTGGGAAGCATTGTGGCGATGGATGAAGGTACCATAGCATGGAGGCCATGCATTGGAACACGGACGCAAACCAAACTCGAAGCACTGGCTACAGTGCTCCTTGCAGTCAAAGGACCGAATGAGCGATACGACAGTGTTGTTGTAGGAGATTCTTCAGGAGGAATTAGTGTGCTCTCACTTCCTCGACTAGAAAAAATAGACAAATTTGTAGTTGATGGAGGTATTGTGCGTTCAGTTCACGCTGTAAGCCCAAATGGGCAAAAATTCATGGCAGCGACGCAAGATGGAAGCGTATGGATTGTGGGTTCAGAAGTTCCAGGCCGGTGTGTGAAATTATTCAAGCACTCGGGTCCGGTAACGAGTCTGCGCATTGATGGAGAATCTATACACATACAGAGCGGTTGGAATAGACAAACATACGATTGGTGCGGTGAAATGAAAGAACGTTACGATGGTAATGAGAAATTTCTCATCAAGCAGAGAGAAAGAGACAATCGACGTGCACGTATTCTTCAATCAGAACAAATTCGTAAGGAGCAGTCACAGCCTTTGATGCTTGACCTTCCTGCACTGGGTTAGAGGCTTTCGTTTTCCTCCAAAGGCCAAGGTGGATGGGGAGTGTACCACAATGCAGTCTGAGCTGGTCGTGGCACTGAAACTGGAACCTGTCCGTTGTTTTCAATGCACGATTTGAAAAAATCAATGTGCATGTTGAGTACTTCTTTGACATGTCTTTCACCCTTTATTGCTGGACCTTGCATTGGAATAAGCGATTGGGGGTGTAGTGCTCGAATCTTTTTGAGGCTGGAAATTACATCTGGCAAACATCCACTCGGTAAATCCCAACGTGTCGGACGATCCGCTCTTGGAAGAAGTATACCCGTTATCATCATTTTTTGGTCAGGTATCCAGTAACCCATTCCGTCTGCTGAATGTCCGGGGAGGTGAAGAGATTCTACTTGGCCATCCCCTAACGCAAAAACATCGCCATCTTCAACAGCATGAGTTGCTATTGCGGGCATATCCGAGTCGAATCTGTTTGCCCAAGTTGTAAAAAAATCACCTGTCTCAAGAGCTGCTTGCCCATCAGCGTGTATTCCAACTTCACAATTCTCAAAAGACTCTGAGAGATGCTTTGCACCACCAGAACATGGATACCGCTTACTTGTAAGAAGAATTCTGTCGAGATTCGCTTTCTCTCCGAGAACACCTTTGATTCTCTCTACTTGTAATCCCTGATACCATGAAGTACCTGCATCGATAAGAAGATTACCGATTGAACCCTCTATCACCACGAGATTGGTATCGTGATGTATCGCAGGCAAGCGAAGTACACGCATGCTGAGGCCTATAGCCACTACTCCTTCAACATACTTACAAGGCCTTCATGGAGGCATATCATGAAGAATATCTCCTCCAGTAACTCGGTTGCGGTTAAATAGGGGGAGCGAGTCGCCAACCCATGGCACGATTCCCTGAAGCAGAGGAGCGCTTGCTTCGCGTAAAAATTTGCATGAAGTGCAATGCACGCAATGCATGGAGAGCTACTCGCTGTCGAAAGTGTGGCTACAAGGGCCTTCGTCCGAAGAATGTTGAACGCAAGGGTGCATGATAAGCACACCTTTTCATTTCAGCTCAATCCAAAAGCGGGCATAAGTATCGCCATCGGATCTCCGAACAAGCATAGTGGTAAAATTGCTGGAAACAAAAACACCAGAAGTGGCAACTTTTGACTAACCCAAACGTGATTTACACCTTCCTGTTTGAGTTCATTCAATTTTTCAACGACCTCCTCTTTGCTGGGAGACCTACGAGGAGCTCGTTTGCTGTGGTAAATTTCTCGCTGGCCATCTGGTTTTTCAACAAGTGAAGTGAGCAACCAAACGTGTCTGTCGAGGACTTCGGTTCGTGGAATGTAAAGTGCATGCCAAGCCATTGACAAGTCACGTAGACTTCGAACATTTCCACGCATTACATTAAGTGAAAACAAAACAATTGGAATGAGGAGGAATGAAAAACCACCCCACATCAACAGCGCAAATGCTGGTGGAAGAGCGAACAATGCAGTTTCTGTGTGTTCTGGGTAGAAAAGAGGTAAACTCGACCAACTCGGCAAGAGAATCGCTACCCACATCAATGCTTTGGCATCAGCGCCGCCATGCAGCATTCTCAATCTCCATGCCAAATCAATAATGAAGATGAGCGGAATGACGGCAAAAGTCGACCACCAGAGAGCACCAAGACCTTGTTGATTACCAAGAAGTACATCCAGTGGGTGAACATTTTGATAACTATAGGCTCCATAGACCAATCCAAAAATGCTTACAATATACCATACCGATACAACTTGGTCTATTCGAGAACCTGCTCGAATATCATTGATAGTTGGCCGACCAAGAACAGCACCACTCGCATAAGCCACTGCCGCTGAGGCAGTTAGATAGATTGTCCAATCAGCGCCTTGAACCATCAAATCAAGGGCCCAAAGGAAGAGAGCTGGCTTAATCCAAACCATCCAATGCTCATTTTTAACGCGACGTTCTTTGTGATCCATCCAAGCGGCCCATCCCATTCCGAGGAGCAAAGTGAAAACTCTACTCCACCCCAGAATGTCAGATTCTGATAGGCTCATGTCCTGCCGATGCTGGCAATGAACTTAAAGACGGCCTCCCCGCACGATACACTACAACCAGTGGTGTAGGCTATGGATATTGAAACTCGACTCCAACAAGTAGCCACCGTGATCAATCAAATTGATGACCCAAAAGTGCCAAGGAATATTCGCCGACAAGCCAAAGAAGCCTGCGAACAGTGGCTGTTAAACAAGGGTAAGAAATTGGATGTCCGAATTGCAATGGCACAATCCAAGTTAGAGGAACTTTACGAAGACCCAAATATCCCACCAGAGTTTGGGACTCTTATTCTAATGATCAATACTGAACTAGAAAAAATTCTAACTGAGGTTTTGTAATCACTCTTCTTCTAAAAGTGTGATAAACTTTGAAAGAAGTGGACGCATTTCTTTATCCAGTTTACCTTCAGAAAGCATTGTTGTAACTTCATTCGCCAATAAACTGTCTTCGCCTACAGCATCAGCGGCAGATGTAATGATATCGATTTGATCATCAGTCACTTTGTTCTTGCGAAGTACTCGTTGAGCAGCGATTCGTCCAGCAATGAGTTTGACCTTGAGGTCCGAATACCCTAGAAGGGTTTGCAACTGGTTCAGTGATTGACTCTCAAAACTCGAAATCTTACCATCCTTCATAGCATCAACCCATGCCTCATCAATCGATGGAGCACGTTCCGACATGAGAATTGCAAACGGTTGGGTCGCCTCGATGTTTTCAAGCACAATCTTTACGATAACTGCAAACGGAACTGCTAGAATCATTCCTAGAATCCCCCAGCCTGCAAACGAAATCGAAGTCACCAGCAGAAGGAGAACTGGAGACAAGTCCAATGCACGCCCAGCCCATTGTGTTTCAATAATCTGACCCCAAACCTGCTGGTTTGCAAGCAGGAGCAATACAAGTAGAGCAAGAGAATTTGGTTCAAGTAAAATCAAACCGAGAATAATTGGAGGCATAGTTGCGATGAGAGAACCAATGTAGGGTACGTAATTCAACAAAAACGTGAGCAAAGCCCAAGTAAACCACAAATCAATCCCAAACAGCAGCATGACAATGCCGGCACAAACCGCAGTACCAGCACCTACTCCGGTTTTTACGATAATGTATGTATTGACACTTGCTTCGATTTTGGAACGAACGATTTGAACCTTATCGCTGCCACCATCTGGCCAAGCACGTTCGATTCTACCAGGGAGTAAACTTGCTTCAAAAATGATGAAAATTAGGAAAAACATCACCGTAACACTGGTTAAGAAAAATCCACCTACATTCGAAAGCATTCCAAGAGCGGCATCCGATATTTTCTCATTTTCCTCCAACAAACCCATTGAAGACAAATCTTCAACAAGGGTCGTGTTACCATCCTCTGAATCCGAACCTAAAGCAGAACCGATGAGTGGTGATTGTTTCAAGTCACTCCATTTCTCTTCAAGTTGAGTGTTGTACAATTCTCTTTGCTCATCGTCTTCGAGCAAATTATTTGCTTGCTGGTAGGCGACAAATGAGGCTGCAGAAACGACCAACAGGGTAAGTAGCACCATGGTGAGGTACGAAAGGATCACAGGAAAGCCATTACGAGAGAGGTAATCAGAACCTGGTTTGAGTACAAAGTAAATACCCAAGGCAATAAAGAATGGCTGGAGAACTCCCTTAAGCACAATGAGCCATATGACCATCAGCGTTATGAGGATAGAAATGTGGGCGAATGTCGAAACTCGGCGGTTAAATCTACCAGAATCCCAAGTCGTTGCTGCATCCATAGATTGGCGATTAACCATCACCACTTGAGTCTTTAGGATTCTTCATCAAACCCAAATGCCGAATTTGGCTCAGCCTCTAACTGAGGCAATCGAAGAGCGAGAACAAAAGACAAAAGCATCATGAGGCCACATATGTGAAACACTGTATGATAATCAAATGGCCAGTCTCTCGAAACAGTCAGTGTCCATACGATTCCACCTGTCAAGGGGCCCAAAATTCGTGCGAAGGCCCCTAGCGATTCCTGAGCACCCATCACGACACCAAGTTCGTAGCCATTCGACTTCGCAATACGCGTTAAAAATGATGAGGATGATGGTTGAAAGATACCATTACCTACTGCGATTAAGACAGTCACAATGAGTATGTGCAACCAACTGTGCTCGACTTCCGTATAAGGTATCAAGAACAATCCAATACCGGTAACTACGCAAGAAGCTGGAATCAGTAATCGGGAACCAAATCGACGTGAAAGGGGCCCAATGAGAATGCCTTGAGTCAAGATTCCGGTAATTCCAATCATTGCAAAAACTCTGCCATTATCTGCTTCAGAAAATGAAAGACCGCCGTTTTCTGGACTCATTTCTGTATAGAGGATGAAAACTGCATGCATAATTGTAAATCCAAAGGTAAACAACATGGAGACCCATATAATCAAAGAGATGTTTTTTGCTTTGAGCATCTTAGCAGAATTTTTCATTATCTCAACCATATGTTTTAGCCATGGTTCAGGTTCATTCTGTGTACGTCGCTCATAAGGCAGTGATTCTGGCAAAGAGCGGTAAGCAATAAACAGTGAAAAAATCGATAATACACTCGCTACCAAACATGGAAGTAAATATGGGTGGGTCTCGAAGAGTGTATCGGCAAAGATATCCCATCGACCTGCTGGATTAGATAACTCACCACCAATAAATGGCCCAAAGGTAAACCCTAGCCCAAAGGCAGCACCGATGAGACCCATTCGAGTTGCGAGTTGTTGGGGATTACTGACATCACCGATATAGGCTCGAGCAACGGCAATGTTGCCGTTGAAAACTCCTGCAAAAAATCGTGCGATAAACGCAATCAGTAATGTGTTTGCAAGTCCAAACATCGTGAAAAAGACAGTATTCCCTACCAAGCCTACCATCAGTACTGGACGTCGACCAATTCGATCGGAAATTGAACCCCACAATGGAGAGAACAAAAACTGAGCAGCCGAGTAAGATGTCATCAGGAGTCCAACCCAAAGACCAACGTTGGCATCCTGGCCCGATGGAGTCAAATCTTCAACCAAATAAGTTAGAAATGGAATGACGATTCCAAAACCTATCATATCGATCATTGTGACGAGGAACAGTACAAACAAAGCGCCTCTACTGGCATCTTGAACTGTTATGACCCCGTTGCTAGACTCGGCCATATGTTAGCCAATACTTGAGGTATTAGTAACCCTCGCTAGGGATTCCCAAACAATCGGCCCAAAGATGTGGTAGACAAATCATGCTGAGGGGAGGGTGCTCGAACTCGGTGTAAGTCTATCGATAACAGAACCGAGGCGTTCAACGAGGCTTTCCTTTTGTTCATGCTTAATGAGAGCATATTCCATAACTTCGTCGAGAGTATCAACTGCAAGGACTTCCACCATTGACTCAAATTTCTCGTCAAGAAGCACATCTTGCATGTTGGCACGTGGGACAACAACCGTCTTGATACCCGAACGAGCAGCAGCTTCAATCTTCGCAGTAACACCACCAATCGGAAGGACCTCACCTCGAACAGATAGAGAACCTGTCATAGCCAAATCTTGACGGATTGGAATATTCTCCAAGGCCGAAATTATTGCGGTTGCAATCGTAATTGAAGCAGAGTCCCCATCGACGCCGTGAGTATCAACGAACTGAATGTGTATGTCATAGTCTGAAATATCTTTACCGGTCAACTTTTTGATGACTGCACTCACGTTTGTGACGCTTTCTTTAGCGAGGTCGGACAAACCGCCAGTAGCATGGATTTTTCCACCTCCGCCAAGAGACGGTGTGACGAGGGCTTCAACTGGTAACATAATACCACTGAAGTCAGACAAACCGGAGTTGGCACCAAGAACGGCAAGCCCATTAACTCGCCCAACACGTTCACCCGAATTCACAATCATAGCGTAGTCCTGGCGTCGTTCAATCATTCGGTCAGCGACCTGTTGTTCGAGTGGTTTTGCAATGTTGCGAGCGCCCAAAACGTGTGAAGCGCTGGTAAAGGGTGCACCCTCTTCCATTGCAAGGTCACCAGCGATTCTAACCAGTCCACCAAGTTCCCTCAAGCGCAGAGACAGTTTACCTCGACGTCCGGCCCTGCGTTGTGCTTCTCGAAGAATAATTGAGACCGCGGATTTGTCAAAGTGGGGAATTTCTCGAGAAGTACCAATGTCACGAAGCACTTCTTGGGCAATAAAGCGAATCAATCGACGACGATTGCGAGAGGTGTCTGGCATCTCAGAATTAACATACACTTCGTACCCATAGCCTCGGATACGACTGCGCAGAGCCGGATGCATACCTTGGATTGCATCAAGGTTTCCTGCAGCGATGAGAATGAAGTCACACGGTACGGGTTCTGTCTTGGTCAATGCACCAGAGGAACGCTCGGAGCGACCCGAAATTGGGAATGCACGCTCTTGCATGGCTGTTAGAAGTGCTTGTTGCTCTTCAAGACGAAGCAAGTTCACCTCGTCAATGTAGAGAACCCCTTTGTGGGCACGGTGGATTGCACCAGGCTCAACACGGTCATGAGCGGGAGTTTCCATACCTCCTGATTGGAACGGATCGTGACGAACATCGCCAAGAAGAGAACCGGAAAGGGTTGCGGTTGCGTCGACGAAGGGTGGCATGGCTTTTGAATCGTGCTTGACGAGTACTTTTGGAATACGACCGTCGTCACCTGAACCCAACCGTCCGCGAATGAACATGTAACCAAACATGAGAAGAAAACCACCAAACAACAGTGTAAGAATGTCTCCGTTCTGGATGGTAGCAATAACAAGAAGGAATCCTACTGCTGCAAATGCAATAAGAAGCATCTTTTGGGAACGTTCACGCTGAGTTCGTGTAGATTCTTTTTGCAATTTGACGATTCGGTCACCGCGACCAGCAGGAACTGAGCGGACACGAGGTTCATTTTCGTCGTCTTCGTTTGGGTAGACAAGCACGTCTTCTAACGCATCCTTTGGCAATAAGTCAGTCATCGAGCGAGCGAGCATAGATTTACCAGTACCGGGGTCGCCTATCATGAGCATGTGGCGGCGTTGTTCGGCAGCTTTTTTGATAACAACAGAACCTGCTTCTTGTCCAATAACTTGGTCAACCAATCGGTCAGGAATAGGGACATCTTCGGTGGATGAAAAGTCAACAGATTCTATCCACTCATCGATACTTTGCTTTACAATTGCATCCGAGTCAGGACCTGGTTCAGGAGCCCAAATTGTCACTTCAGTTGTGTCTTCAACTGGCTGTTCAACGGTATCCTCAATTGCATCTTGAAGGTCTGCAAAAGGGTCGACAAATTCGCTTTCAAGAGGGGGGTCTCTTGATGTATCATCGTCCGTCATATTGAGTCCTCCGGTTCGCTTCCCTATATTGGTTTGCAGGTGACCATGTATGAACTTGTGTAAGTTCAAAGAGTACCATCCAAGTATTGCTGCCCGTAATAGGCCCATTGCTCAGGAGTCCATCCAGCAGGCAGTCCGCCGGGTGGCAATGGAGGTCCAGCGATCTGTTGAGCTGGAGTAAAAGCGACCGGCTGTTGGAATATTGCCTGTGCGCCACCATACATGGAATTCGCAACGGTATCATGAGCCGGAACCAAATTCGGGTTCCATCCAGTATCGTTCCAAGGATCTATCTTCATTTCACCGTTGTTTCGGCGGGAGAACATCAAGCCAATGACGAGACCGGCGAGTATAATTCCTCCAATTAGGGCAATCATCATGTAATCGACTGGCTCATCGGATTCAACCGAAGTGGAGCCGGAAAGTGATTCATCAATGCAATCAGCACGAGGGTCGCTGCAAGCGAGTTCGAGTTCTGCCTCAATTTCACTAAGTTGGACTTCAAGAGCGCCCGAATCTTCGCCTTCCGCTAGGGCTTCAATCTGAGCCAAAATTTCGGTCTTATCGGCATTAAGGTCATCCAAGTAATCACTAAACATGTCATCCTCCATTTCCTCGATTGTAGGCATGGATTCAGTAATATCCCACTTGAGTTCAGTCATGGTTTTGTAATCGTTACCGCTGGTGTCAGACGCAGTCATAGTCAACTGATAGTAGTCTTTGTACTGAGAGCCGTCTTCTCGAGCAAGTTGGCCTGGAATCAAAACTGAAGGAATGGCCAGTTCATCGGTCCAGCCTTCATTCGCTTTTGACATATCAAGATTGTACTCCATTAATCCGTCACAAGTTCCAGTCAATGAACTACAAATATTCCATGTCACTGAAATGATTGTGAAGCTTGGTGAATTATCCGTTGGAATCATAGTAACGGTCGGTGTTTGGCCAATGTAGGTATCCTGCATGTCAATAACCATGTAGCCGCTGTCGCTTTCAGCAGTTGAAATCAAGAACGGATAGGAATCGAAAACATCGACATTCATGGTGTAAGTATTGGTATCGAATTTATCTTGAAGCACGATTGTAACGGTTTGCATTCCAACCTGCTCAAACTCGAGGGTCAGACTGCCGTCGATG
>CEQW01015766.1_pt1 | contig 11804 bp, 4 predicted proteins | sample 530891 | NCBI WGS metagenome assembly CEQW01 (sample SAMEA2621066, study PRJEB7988) | marine metagenome | biome: marine biome (ENVO:00000447); feature: surface water layer (ENVO:00002042); material: "saline water (ENVO:00002010), including plankton (ENVO:xxxxxxxx)" | depth 5 m
TCTAAACTCATCTGCTCCGTTTACAACGGTCCATGAGAGTTCAGGATCGGAGCGGCCATCGCCATCAGTATCCGTGCAGCCAAGTCGATCAATTGTTGAATTACCTACAATATCGAGACAAGCATCTGGATCTACACCAGATTGGTTGTCCCCATAGCCATCACCATCAGCGTCAATCCATTGAGTTGGTTCACTAGGGAATGCATCTTGTACATCCCACCATCCATCTCCATCAGAGTCTGGGCAGCCAAGAATTCCATTTTGCCAACTTGTCCCGGGTTGCATTGGACATGCGTCTTGATCTGTAGCACCAGTTATGAGTTCACCAACCCAATTTTCGGGCCGGTCTAACCATGTTGAATTCCCGTAATTGTCTCCAAAGCCATCCTCATCAAAGTCTGACCATTGTGTAGCATCGCTCGGGAATGCATCAGCACCACTGTCGACACCCCATCCTGCAGTAGGAGTCGAAAGGCCATCACCGTCAGCGTCAACGCAGCCAAATCGATCTACAGTAGAGGTTCCAGGAGTATTTGGACAAGCATCTGCAGGAGTACTTCCGAGATTGTCTCCATAGCCATCATCATCGGTATCACTCCAAACAGTTGGGTCGGTAGGACGATCATCGATTGTATCAGCCCAGCCATCGCCATCGCCATCAGGACAAGCATTGAGCCCGCTAGCAGTGGAATTTCCGGCTTCATTAGGACAGTCATCGGTCGTATCTGACCACATATCTCCATCTGAATCAAGACACCCGTCCGTACCCATCGTAGAGGTGCCAATTACTGTTGGACAATCGTCCGCAGCGTCTTCAAAGCCATCTCCGTCATCATCCGTATCTTCATCTGAATCTCGGCATCCATCACCATCAATATCCGTTGCCGAATCTGAGACCCATGTTGGTCGAGGTGGAGAGTAAGTTGTTCTCGGGCATTCATCTACTCCATCTGCAACTCCATCATTATCATCATCAGTATCTTCTGTTGAATCATCTTTACATCCATCATTATCCCAATCTGTTGATGAGGCTGGGTCGTTAAAGTCACGAGAACTCGTCCAATTGAATTCACCACCGCGAGGACAGTTGTCAGGGAAACTATCAGTCAGCCCATCGTTGTCATCATCTGAATCACATGCATCTCCTTCTGAATCACCATCGGTATTTGCTTGATTTGAATTAGGAACTGTTGGGCAATTATCGGGAGCCGAGTCTAAGACTCCATCGCCATCAGTATCTTTGAGAGAAGTTGGATCAAAAATCCAACTAAATACGTCATAATTGCCACCAGAAGTCACTTGTGTCCCTTTGTGTGTCATCGACCCAGTGAAAGCACCGGCTAAACCGATGTAATCAGAATTGTTTGATGCCATAGAAAATACGACATCATACCCTGTACCGCCAATTCGCTCAATCCAATCGATAGCACCATTTGGCGAAAGACCAACTGCAAAACCATCATAATTTTGATTCGAGAGAGATTTTGAACCTGCATAGAATGTTGAAGTAATTAGGCCACCAAAGGCAACTCCCCCGTTGGAAGTAACTGCCATTCCTTGTGGCTCATCGGTTGAACTTGTACCTGCAACTGCTGCCCAACTATTCGCCTGGTTCACAGCACTCTTCGCAACAAAAATATCATTGCCACCATACGTTGCAGTTGCTGTCCAGCCACCACTCGAGAGAGTTCCTCCAAAAGTTCCCGAAAGATATGTATCGCCACTTCCATCAACAAAGATTTGCAAGACAAGTGTTTGTTGATTGGGCGTTCCCATTCCAGTCGACCCTACAATAGCTGCGTTCGGATCGATTTCAACAATCACTGCATCAAGAGAGCCTACTGCAATATAGTTATTAGAGCCCCATTGAGAAATCCCAGTCGTTCCAGTTGCTATTTTTACACCATTTGAAGGTGTAATGGCCATATCGAAAACGCTGTCTGTGCCAATGCCTCCACCATAGATAACCCAACTAAGGGTTCCTTGATTGCCATCGAATTTTGCAACATATACATCTTGACTCGTAGCATTAAGGCTCATACCTCCAAAATCAGTTTCACCTTGGAACATACCAGTAACGAAAAGATCGCCCATCATATCGACTTGCATAGCGGTGGTTCGGCTGAACTCTCCACTTCCATTGACTAACGTTGTGAAACTTTTTGCCCACATCCAGTTACCCGTTGGATCTGCTTTCGCAATGAATCCTTCATCGAAATATCCTGAATTCGTGTTTCTGATGATCGTATCGGGGGTTGGTGGGCCAAAGGCAATCTCGCCATAGAAGTATCCTGAAACAAAGATTTCTCCTGCCATTCCAATTGTAATATCAGAGATGAAGGAAAGCCCACCGGAACCATAGTTGTGGTCGGCTCCGACAAGATTTACCCAGGCACCTTTGTCATCCATTATCCCTAAGAAGAATTCACCAATTCCATTGATTTGACGATAAGGTGAAGTCGGAGCGAGTGTTTGTGTTCCGTATGATAGAGTCGAATTAAATTCAGAGCCGATAACCCACCCACCGGTTGGAAGGGCCTCTATGTGGCTCCCAAATTCATTATTTGCACTGCTTCCAGCAGTAAGATAGGTTGCAGTTGATGAACGCCCTGAAGTAAGTAGTGGTTCATCGAAAGTCAGTTCTTCTTCCGGCAGCACTTCAGCAGGAGTAGGTTGCTGAATTACGAGAAGGGATGTCAGCATCAAGGCTGTCAAAAGTAGGGCTGTTGCTGCATTAACATGCGTGCGCATGTGTAAGCCATACCCTTAACAGACATCAAGCCTTTCATTTGTCGAGTAGACAAATCAGGACATATTGTCATCGAGTTGAAGCAAATCACTGTCACCTGCATCAATGACACAGAGAGTTGAGATAGGGAATGGCTTACCACAAGCAACACCAAGATCACGATTGACGATAAATGCTTGATGCACTGTTACTTCTGGATGCTTTGCCCGAAGATCATCGATGTAATCGGTTGGGCAATTAGCGGCAACAACCACTAATCTTGCATCCCCTCGTGCACAAGCATCGATAGTTTGTCGTTGTCCAAAAAGTAGGCTACCAGTTGTAATTGCTGTCTTTAATTGTCGGCTTAGATCCATTTTACTTCCTCCATTCTCCACATGTGTTTCTCATGGTTGGAATCATTCCTCAGGGATGTAGAACAACTCAACGCTACCTGTTCCCAGGGAAATTGGTTGTCCAACGATAATGTTCTCTGCAACACCAGTGAGACGGTCTGTTTCACCAATGATACCTGCTTTGAGCAAGTGGTTGACTGTGACTTCGAACGCAGCACGAGCAAGAATACTATGCTTGGTTCCCGAAACACCGTGTCGGCCAATCGCACGTACTTCACCTTCAGAGGTCATGACGTCTGCAACCATCAGAAGGTGGCGAACGTCGACTTCAAGACGAGCACTGAGCAGAGTTGCTTCAAGTTCGTTGATAATCGCTTGACGAGCAGATTCAATACCAAGGTAATTGAAAATCTCGATGATGTTGTTCGTGTATGTACGAGAACGATCGATTGATTCAATTTCGCTTACTCTTGAGAGATTGGACCCAATGGTGGAAAGATAGTATTCACCGTTTTTGTCATCGAATTGAACGTTTGCACGCTCAATGCTAGGAATACCCTTCAAACGCATGTCACGAATCTTTTCTTCAAGTTGTAGAAGCATGGTATAAGATGGAGGGTTATCTTGCAATTCAGCAAGATCTTCTTCGTTGTGAACACCAGGAATAATAGTCAGTGTACCTGGATTCTTTTCCTTATCAGCTTGTACGTAGAGGCGAAGTGCTCTTTCAAGTTTATCTTTAACTTCCAGACCTGTCATGTTCTTCTGCTTGAGATTCCCTTTGTTCAACTTGAGAACAAGTCGTCGTTGAGCAACGTCTGTTTCAATTTGAGCAATGTTTGCAGTGGTTGTAATCTCAAGGGATGCAGCAAGTTTCTGTGCTTCTTCAGGAGAGTTCTTGTCCGGCATCAAACGAATGATCATTGTAGGCGTACTCGGGACCTTACGTGCATCGACAATCTCAATGATACGAGGTAGACCTTGAGTGACGTTGACCGTAGCAACACCCGCATAGTGGAACGTACGCATGGTCATCTGTGTACCTGGTTCTCCAATTGATTGAGCAGTGATAATTCCTGCAGCTTCGAATGGATCGATACTGGCTTTGTCCAGAGCAGCGTATGCATCATTAATGACATCGGAAGCTTGCTTCTTTGTCAATTTCTTAATTCCACGCTCGTGGATTGCAAGGGTCATGTCGTGGATGATTTTACCACTGAATCGGTTTGTACCCATGTCGTCAACTGCTGCATGAAGAGCTTGGAAGACTTTGTCGTCTGCAAGTTCATCGTCAAAAGAGCGAAGTTTCTTCTCAACGTTATAGACATCGAGATCGACTGCAGTCTTTGCACGAGAACGGGTTCGAGTTCCTCTAGGACGCATCTTTCGAACTTGAGTAACTGGACCTGTCGCTTCAGAGCCGCTTGCACGGTTCTTCTTCATTGCACCGTCAATTGTTCCACGAATTGTGGCAGAGGTTTCTGAATCGGTTTCACAAATCTGGGCGATTTCTTGTGCTGTGAGAATCTTTACATCATCCCACTTACGATCGTTTGCTAGTGTGTGAGCAAAGTTTTCTGCAATGCCCAAATCCATGAGCTTCTTCTTGGTTGCACTCTTAACGACCATCAGTTGTCACCTCCATCGTAATCGACTTCAGTAGATTCATCGTCCCAAGCACCGAGGTCGTCTTCACGCTCTTCACGTTCTAGACTTTCACGAGTAACGACTGTTACTCCATCAGTACCAAGGGCGCCATCGATGATAACATCGATATTGAAAGCGGATCCATGGACACCACGGCTTGGGTCAATTCCATCTTCTCCATAGGAGAATTGGATAATACGGTTTGCAGTGTTTCGAACAGAGAGCATGTCATCATTGAAAACCTTGAGATCATCCATTGCGTTAATCAATCGGCGTTGCATGTATCCAGACTTGGACGTACGAACCGCTGTATCGACAAGAGATTCTCTTCCAGAGACGGAGAGCATAAAGAACTCAGTTGGCTCAAGTCCACGCTTGAAGGAACCGGAGATGAATCCACGGTCTTCTGCACCACGTCCTCCACGCTTGAAGTGAGGAAGAACACGGTCATCGTATCCACGTTCGAGACGCTTTCCACGAACCTTTGCTTGTCCAATCGAACCAGCCATCATGTTCAGGTTATCCATTGAACCACGAGCACCGGAAATCGCCATGTTTACAGCAGCGTTTGTTGAACCAGATTGGTTCAATTCATTCTTAGCAACGTCACCAGCAGCTTGCTTTCCTTCATCGAGCATAACCATGATGTTCTCTTCAAGAGTTTCACGCATTGTTCGGCCAGCACGTGGCTCGTACTTTCGAGGATCTCCCTTAGCAGATTCGAAGTGTGCAAGTTCTTTGTTAACAAGTTCACCAGCTTCAGCGTTTGCTGCATGGATAGCATCAAGCGCCTCTGCGGTCAAATCTTCATCATCAATACCTGTTGTAAATCCAAGAGATGTACAAGCTGCGATTGAAAGTCGAGTAAATTCATTGAGGAATTGCGCTCCTTTTTCTGAACCATTTGTTTGAACAATAGCGTCCAACAAACGACCGTCTTCAGCACCAATAGCACGCTTGTCGAGAGTTCCTGTAACGTTTCCGTTTCGGACGTGAACTTCATCACGGCTTCTGGACATGAAGTGAAGATTGATGTTGTCTGGTATAATCAGGGAAATCAAATCGTGACCTCTGAATGCATCCTTTCCATTTTCATCTTTGATAATCTCAGGCAGTTCTCCTGTGTAATCAATACTTCCGAGCATCTCAAGACCATGGGACTTGAGAACGGTTGTTCCCGGGCGTGAAAGAAGGTAAGCACCAGAAATGTGATCGTGTATACCACCGATAACCGCTCCACCATAACGAGGTGTGAGGATGTGCTCTTGCACTCTCATCAGAATCTTTGCTTCTGCACGTGCTTCTTCAGACTGAATAACGTGAAGATTCATCTCGTCACCATCGAAATCAGCGTTGTAAGGAGTACATACTGCGAGGTTGAATCGGAATGTATGTCCTTCCATAACACGTACTTCGTGAACCATCATCGACATTCTGTGAAGAGATGGTTGTCGGTTGAAGATTGCAACGTCTCCATCGATTAGGTGACGTTCTACTTGCATACCTGGCTTTGGATTGCCACGAACGTCAAGAGTCGAGAGTCGGTCTTCGACAGGTGTTGGCATACCGTATTCATCTTCAGGGCTGCCACAGTGAGGGCAACGAAGTTCAAGATGTTCTGGGAACGGTTCAGGGTCAGGATTGTCTGCTTGACCAAGTTCGTGCAACCATCGGTAATGAAGAACTGCACGAGGATCGTCTTCAGGCAGAGGATGACCGTGTTCGTCTTCTCCACGGAGATTCCGAAGCGTTGCTTCATCATCTACCGCATAGGTAACTTCGTCGAGTCCACTTCCTTCGAGGTTCTGGATTTCACGAACAACCAAACCTGGCAAAAAGTTTGGTGCAAAGAGAACTTGGTTCAATCCATATGCTAGTCCAGGATATGGTTCACCCTTCAGTGCATCTCCAGAGTGGCATTCAGGATTGTGACATCGGAAACCAGCATTGATCAAACGGCTTCGAGGGTTGATTCGAACACGTCGACCATCACCACGAACGATGTAGTTAACACCTGGATGGACATCAGGACCACGTAGAATCATTTGTCGCATCTGTTCTCTGTTACGAAGAGTAACACGAATAGGTACGGTCAATTCCTTTGCAACCTTCTTAGGAACACCAACTTCGTTGATTCCAAGGTATGGATCAGGAGAAATAACGGAACGTGCACAGAAGTTAACACGCTTACCGGATAGGTTGGAACGGAAACGTCCTTCCTTACCCTTGAGTCGTTGTGTCAGAGTCTTCAGTGTACGGCCAGATCGGTGTCGTGCAGGAGGGATACCAGATGTTTGGTTATCGAAGTAGGTTGTAACGTGGTACTGGAGAAGTTCCCAAAGATCTTCAACAATCAATTGAGGTGCACCAGAATCACGGTTCTCTTGCAAACGTTGGTTGATACGTAGAACGTCAACAAGTTTGTGTGTCAAGTCGTCCTCTGAACGGTCTCCACTGTCAAGTGTAATCGATGGTCGAACGGTAATAGGAGGGACTGGTAGAACCTTCAAAACAGTCCATTCTGGTCGGTTTTGCTTATCCATTCCAATGAAAATCAAGTGTTCTGGTGGAATGCTTGCAAGCCACTCACGAACGTCACGAGGATTCATCTTTCTCTCAGTCTCTTTTCCACCGGTTGTAGCATTCTCGGTCTTCTCCTTGAATGTAGTTGGCTTGTCGAGACGAATTTCTCCTTGGAGAGCTCCACAGTGCATACAAGTACGTCGGTTCTTTGCAGATGCAATCTTCTCGACTTCCTTGATGATGCTTGAGAATTCTGTTGAACCAACACCGTGCTTGGTGATGATATCACGGATACGAGATCGGTAGTAATCCTGTTCAGATAGTTCTGGGTTCGAAGGGTGTGTTTCCTTTGCAGAGTGAAGGAGAACGTGACTGCAAGAGTTACATGTCGACTTCAATGCTGTCTTGATGAGGTTTACAAAACCGATGTGAATGACCGGAAGTTCAAGTTGAATATGTCCAAAGTGCCCAGGTGATTCGTCATACTTACAGTTGTCAGTTGGACACACCAAACCAGGTTCGATAACACCCATGTGGGAATCCATCAATCCTTGGTTGTATGGGCGTCCATCATCCTTGTAGGTATCTGGAGTTTTGACTTCCACAGATGACATCTTACGGATTTCACTCGGGTCCATCAAGCTGAAGCGAATTTGTGCAATTCGCTTTGGGATTAGTGTTGTTCTTCGGCTCATCTTCGGTCCTCCAGTTCTAGTCTCATGGCAACCCCGAGACTCTTCATTTCATCCAGTAGAAGTTTGAATGCATAGGAAGTCTGTACCTTGTAGACTTCAGCACCATCTCCATGAACTGGACTGACGTAGGTTCGGCGTTTTGGATCGTACCATGCAATGTGTCCTGATTGGGCACATACAAACATGTCAATTCCGTCAGACTCATCGAGTAGACGGTCTTTGATGACCATCGAAGCACCGTGTGCAATCAAACAGTCACGCTCCATCTCACCAAATCGTAGACCACCTTGACGGGCACGACCTTCGGTTGGTTGACGGGTAAGAATTTGAACACGGCCACGGGAACGGGCGTGAATCTTGGAACTGACAAGATGGTGGAGTCTCTGGTAATAGATACAGCCAACGAAAATTTCAGCAGGATATGATTCACCGGTTTCACCATTTACCATGATTTCACGGCCAGTGTGAGCAAGCCCATTTCGGACAAGTCCATCACGTAGGCTGCTTTCCTTTTCTCCACGGAATGCAGTTCCGTCGATACGACGTCCTTCCATAGCACCGACCTTACCACCGATCATTTCCAGAACGTGTGCCACTGTCATACGAGATGGAATAGCGTGAGGGTTGATAATCAAATCAGGAACGACACCGTCTTGTGTAAATGGCATATCTTCAGGCTCAACGAGTCTTCCAATAACACCTTTTTGTCCGTGTCGGGAAGCGAATTTGTCTCCAACTTCCGGAACTTTATGGCTTCGAACCATAACACGAACCAGACGACCTGAGTTGTCAGATTCGGTAACGTATACGTTGTCGACCCATCCCTTCTCTCCATGGCGAACGAGCATTGAAGATTCTCGACGCTCTTGTGCCATGAGGAAAGCACCACTGTTGGATTCTTCGAGGAATCGAGGAGGGCTCGTCTTTCCAACGAGGACATCTCCACCTTCGAGATATGTTTCAGGGAGAGGCAATCCGTCATCTTCCAAATGGAAGTATGCTTCAGCAGGTTTCAATCCCTTTACTTCAGTAAGCTTGTTTCCAGGCTTTTCGATCTCTTCAACTTGACCACCTGGGAATCGTCGGCGTTCTGCGTTGTAGGTTCGGTTGAAGGTTGAACGTCCAAGGCCACGATCGACTGATGCTCGATTCATGATGACAGCGTCTTGCATGTTGTAGCCATGTAGAGACATGATTGCAACGATGAAGTTCTGACCACCAGGTCGCTCATCGAAGTTTGTGGTCTTCATTGCATCTGTTCGGACAATTGAACGATGAGGGTAATGCAAGATGTGAGCACGTGTGTCTGGGCGCAGACGGTAGTTTGCGCTAGGTAGACCAAGTGATTGCTTGACCATTGCAGTACCACCAGTAACACGAGGGGTTGAGTTGTGTTCTGGATACGGAATAAGAGATGCACACACACCAAGGACAAGTTGTGGGTCGATTTCAACGTGAGTATGTTCTGCTCCGAAGAGGAGTGGAACTTCCAACTTAGCAACTTGAATTGTACCATTTGGCATTCGAACTTCTGCTTCAAGAACTGCATTGGAGTCACCAGGTTCTCCGAGGTTGACCCATCGAATCTTTTCGTGAGTTACTGGTCGACCGGCAAACTTGCCACTTGGCACAGTTTCAGGAAGAACGAACGGTCTTGGAGCAATGTAGAGATCTTCTTCTTCTTCAGCATCCACCCATTCGACAATACCATCGTTTACGAGATCCTTGAAGGTAATGTTACCTGCGGCAAGGTCGGCGAGGTGATGATTTTCGAGACGTGGTGTGCCGTCATATAGAACAAGCAGAGGGCGAAGAATTCGTCCCTTGTCTGTGTTGATGAAGATGTCTCGGTTTTCAATATCGTGACGAATGGAAACTTCCGAAGGAATGGTTCCACGTCGTCGTGCGTTCTTGAAGTGGTTAACGAGGTTCTTACCCTTCTTGTGCATACCATAGATGTCACCGTTGACGTGAACTCTGTCACCGTCAGTCCAGTCATCTGGTTGGTATACATCCAGTTCATCAAGACGCTCACGAACTTCGTGAGGATCGACTTCTTCAGAGATATCAACCATTTGAGCTGCATTCTTTACAAGGCCACAGTTCTGTCCTTCCGGCGTCTCGTTAGGACAGAGACGTCCCCATTGTGTAGGGTGAAGGTCACGTGCTTCGAAGTGAGGTTGACTTCGAACAAGAGGAGAGGTAACTCTTCTCATGTGTGAAAGGGATGCAAGGTATGTTGTTCTGTCGAGAAGTTGGCTGACACCAGAGCGTCCTCCGACCCAGTTTCCAGTAGCAAGAGCGTGAAGAATCTTCGAAGAGAGAACATCCGGTCGTAGACAGGAGGTAATCTTGAGTTCTCTCTTACGGTTGTGATGGCGCTCAAGTTGGTACTTTAGGTCACGAGCGAGTTGTCCAGATGAAACACGGAACAAATCTTCGATAAGGTCACCTGCAAGTCGCACACGCTTGTTTGCGTAGTGATCCTTGTCATTCGGTTCGGAATCGTTGAGTGCCATTTCGAGAACTTGGCGGACAATTCTTCCGAGGAAGATAGCCTTCTTCTTTCGGTCTTCGGTTTGGTCACCAAGGTGAGGGAGAAGTTCTCTGTCAAGAAGTTGGTTAACACGTGCTTCACGGTATTCCTTTTGTTGACCTGCAGCGAATTTCTTTTGCAACCATTCGTATGCTTCGTTGGTACTCTTGACGTCGTATTCGCCTTCTTGCTTCTCGTCACCATTGACTTCGTTGATGTTTGCAACGATGTACTTGAAGGTCTCTTGAGGACCTGAGATAGCAGTGAAAACTTCTTGATCGTTTTCGATTCCAAGAGCTCTCATGAGGAGAACAACAGGGATTGGAGTTGTTCCGGCAGTACTTACCTTCACCATGAGCATACCATCACGTCGCTTTTCGACTGTGAGTGGTTTACGCATACCGTTCTTCTGAGAGAAGATCTTAGCGACTTCCGTACGCTTAGCAGTACGCTTGTTGATTTCAACAGTAACTCTGTTCGGTGCAAGGTCTTCCATAGAGATGAGAACACGCTCAGTACCGTTGATGATGAAGTAGCCACCAGGGTCAAGTGGGTCTTCGCCTCGAGAGCGAAGAAGTTCTGCAAGAAGGGCAGCATCTTCGCTTGACTTACTCGGTTCGAGTGTGCGGCCATCAGCGATATGGCTTGGGTGGAGGTGGCAACGTTGGGAACGGACCATAATAGGGATTGAACCTACTTGTACACCTTCTTCAGGGAAGGAAGCGACGCCGTTTCGATAGATTGTGAAATCAATGCTGACCGGGGATTGGTAGGTCAACTTTCGAAGTCTGCATTCCATTGGAGATGCGTTGTGATACGAACCGTTAGCCTCACGAATATTAGGTGCGCCGAGTTTAATGTCCTTCAAACGAATGACGATTTCTTGGTCGGCAACGTCAAGTTTGATGTAGCCACCGAGGTCATCGATGATTTCTTCATCAGTTCCGACACGTATGTTACGAATGATTTTCTCCATTCGAGAGAGTTGGTTGACCGTGGACGGGATACAGTCATTGTAGGAAGCAAGTTGGTGGTTCACGAGGCTTCGTTCTTTGAAAAATGATTCAATAATTTCTTGCATAATATCAACTCCAGCCTCAGCTACCCTCCACGATAAGCCGGTACGCTATTGCTGTACCAGCAGATTTGGAATGTCTCTTTACTTTCAAAACGCGGTCGGCAATCCATCCCGCTGCGAGTGGGCGGTGATCAGGATTAGCTGCGAGTGTTGCGTTATCAATAAGTTCGCAAGCCTCTTTAATCGCTTGTACAACAGGATCAGAAATCAGGACTTTCGGAAGAAGTTCCTTTGCAAGACG
>CEQW01045653.1_pt1 | contig 11769 bp, 8 predicted proteins | sample 530891 | NCBI WGS metagenome assembly CEQW01 (sample SAMEA2621066, study PRJEB7988) | marine metagenome | biome: marine biome (ENVO:00000447); feature: surface water layer (ENVO:00002042); material: "saline water (ENVO:00002010), including plankton (ENVO:xxxxxxxx)" | depth 5 m
TGACCTGATGATTTTAGGCCATCACTATCAAAGAGATAGTATTGTTATGCACGCTGATTTTATTGGAGATTCATTCATGCTTAGTCAAAAAGCCGCAGACTCTACTGCAAAATATATTGTCTTTTGTGGAGTACACTTTATGGCTGAATCAGCAGATATATTGACCAATGATCAACAACATGTCATACTCCCAAATCTAAGAGCAGGATGCTCAATGGCTGACATGGCAACACTAGTAGATGTTGAAGAAGCATGGGCTGAGATTTTAGCCGAAACAAAATTGAGCGACCCCATTGATAGAACCTCTCCAGGAGATATTCCTGATGACGGGAAATCATACCTCATACCAGTAACCTACATGAATAGTAGCGCTGACTTGAAAGATTTCGTGGGACGTCATGGCGGAATAGTTTGCACCTCATCAAACGCAACTGGAATACTAAATTGGGCATTTGATCGGGCTGGTCCAAATGGAGCAGTATTATTTTTCCCAGACCAACACTTGGGTCGTAACACAGGAATAAAGATGGGCATAAGTGAACAACAGATGCCAACATGGATACCAAAAATCGGCGCTGATTCGAATCTTAGTGATGCTAAAATAATCCTATGGCACGGCTTTTGTTCAGTGCACAAAAGATTCACTGTAGAACAGGTAAGTGAGTTTCGCCAACGGCACCCAGATGGACTAGTAGTTGTTCATCCTGAATGCCCCAAAGAGACTGTTGAAGTTAGTGATGCAAATGGCTCTACTCAATTCATCAAAAATTATGTTGAACAACAGCCAGCAGGCGCAAAAATCGCTATTGGCACTGAAATAAATATGGTTGCTAGATTAGCCGATGAACATCCAAACAAAATAATTGAGTGCCTTGATGAAAAAGTTTGTCCTTGCTCGACAATGTACATGATTCATCCTGCTTACTTAATGGATGTACTAGAAAGAATTGTTGATGGGGAAATACCAAATCAAATTAGTGTCTCCAAATCTGTTGAAGAAGGGTCATTACTAGCGCTTGAAAGAATGCTAAGTATCAAAAAATAAGTTATTCCTCTTCAGCCTGGAATTTACTAGTTCTTATTTCTGACTGCCTTTGATTTAGGTAAACAAAAATTAGCATGATACCAATTACTGAGCCGGATTGTAAAATTATATTCGAATATGATTTCAACTCTGGAGTCCAACTGTGAACTTGAATAATTACTCCATCATCAGACTGCTCAAAGTATACCAAGTGGTCCTCCAAAACTATCGGTCCCCATTGATCAACCTCATCAGCGGTAAGTACATGGGTAAAATTCTCAGCAATATCCATGTAGAATATTTCTCCATCGAAGTATTCTTCAATCGGGCTTGATGGATTTAGATGGTCTTTCATAGCCCATGCGACAATTCCATCGCGAATAGATGGATCATAAGACGAATATTTACCGTCACCAAGTAGACGTTGGTCAGTAGACTCTCTATCAACCAAAACAATTCTATCAACAGATGACACATTAACACTTACCAGTATGTGAGATTTGTCGAATACGATGTTAGTAATTGTGGCATTATCGATATCAACTGGAGTATCCCAATCATCTAAAACTTGCTCAACCTCTTCATTTGCTGAAGCATTAATCTGGTAGGATAAGGCGCCTGATAACTCAATATTACTCATGAAGACCTTGTCAGGGTGGTTTTCTGAAAGATAAGCAAAATCATTACCTTGGCAATTAACGTAAGATATATTGTTGATGTCTAATGAAAGACCAATTGCTTCCCCATCCAGACTTTCCGCAGACAGTGCACCGTCTTCTAAGGTGAGAAGCACATAATACTCGCCTAAGTCACACATTTCTATTTGCTCAATACCATTGATTGACTTTTGATAGAATATTTCTTGTGGGAAATTTACATCAATTACATACAAATCAGTACTATTGGCCATTACTAATTTATCACCTGAGATATGATATATCGAATCAACTGACAAATCTGGCTGGACTACTTCTATACCATCTTCATCTAATTCCGACAAGTCATATAACTTCAGAACAGCACCGAATTCAGAGGTATTGTCTAATGTCGCTAACCATCCATCTGCGCCGCTAGCTCCTTCAGGAGCCTCCACACCCTTGGCTGAAAGTGACTGATGTGTCAAATCCCAAGTAATAACTGAAGCCACAATAACTATCAAAACTACTGCCATGATACCGGTTTCTCTAGATGTGGGCTTCAAGAAGGATTTAGCAGATTTAGCAAGCTTTTGTGAAACTATTTTGTAGGCTTTTTTAGGATTGGTAAGAACTGTTACAAGACGGGAATTGATTGTCCTTTCATCCAATATATTCCATACCGGCTTTGAGGTTTTATCTGCCAAATTAACCGCGATTGCGGCGATTATCATTCCACCTGCGATATCCAAAATCCAGTGTATTCCAAGATAGATAATAGTAAAGGCAGTCAACATAACATAAGCAAATACAATCTTACGATATAATTCCCATCTATTATCATGGTCAAAGCGTTTCATACATAGCCATACTGCGTATGGTATACCGATGTGTAATGATGGCATACAGTTCGTAAACGGGTCTATTCTCCTAAACCAGTCGGCTATTTCTGGATTTAATGAGTACGCTAAAGTTTTCATTTCGGGGATATAAGACCCCGTCACTCTGACATTGAAAAACAAATAAAACGGAACAGCTAAGATATAGACCCAGGCAATAGTTAACGTGATTCTATCAGCCATCCAACGGTCATCGAAGTAAGCAAAGTAGAATACTGAGACATAACAAATGAACATAAATCCTGCAACATAGAAATGTGTAAGAGTTATGGTCAGCCATTCAGCCTCAAAATATTGCTGCACATGTAAAACTAAATCACCTTCTATGGCATATAGCCATGGCGTCATATCCAGTCCTGTTGAGGCCATTAAGAGCCTATCAACCTGATCTAGAGTGTCCTTAGCATTGTAGATTATGAACAAAATCAAAATATGAATCCAATATCTACGAAAAAAATCGACAAATGTTGTAAGTTTCAATTCCATCCATTTTGGCTTAAACACCGGAAGCAACAGCACACCTAGGGCCAGTGCACTAATCATCCAAGTGAGGTAAACTCCCTGCATAATGTGTTCCTTCCAATTTACCGGTCGCCCAATTATACATCAAACCCTCGCCGTTTTATGGCCGGTTAAGTCATTTAGTGGCTTTACCATGCTCCGTGCACATACGGTTTGCCATTATCCGGGTCTAGTTTATTAGCCAAGGCCCATATTCGCTCAAAGCGATAAATGCCACTTGAGCATCCGTGTTTCCAATCAAAAGCCAAGGCATATTTACCAACTGTACGTACTTGAGGTTTTTCAGGTGCCATGGCTTCTACTTGTCTCCTTAGAGATTTACTATTGTCATCATCATTGCGCAGTGGTGCACATTTTGCACAAGGGCAAGCGTGCTTCAGATCATCATAAGTTATCGTGAATTCACCACCATCTGAGTAAGTCAATTGCATATCAGTATCACGCCTTTCAAGCCGTGTTAAATCAGGAATATCTGACATTATCTCACCTAGATAATTTCCAGTCCCTGACTCTCTGATGCCCCGATTTGAGACTTTATTGCCTCTACAACCTTGGCAAACGCAATAGCGGATGCTCCTTCAGGTTCGCTAACAATGCGATGAACTCCATCATCTCCGCCTCTTACAAAGCCGGGATCAAAAGGTAATGCACCCAAGAATGGTACGCCAAACTCTTCGGCGGTTGATTTACCACCACCTTGTTTGAAAATATCCAATGTCACATTGAAATTGCCGTCCGAGTCAGCAGTAGTTTTATGCTTTTTACCACCAGGACCAGCGATTTCAATTTCCATACTAGGTTGTGCTTTACCCGATATTGTGTAGCCGCTCATGTTTTCAACAACGCCCAAAACTGGAACTTTCAATGATTCAGAGAAGGTAATTGATTTCCGACTATCGAGCAGTGCCACATCTTGAGGTGTTGTGACAATAACCATGCCGTCAATCTCGGGAAGTGATTGGGCCACAGTAAGTGGTTCATCAGAGGTGCCAGGCGGGAAATCGATCACTAGATAGTCTAGTTCACCCCACTCTACATCACCAATAAATTGTTGAATTGCTCCGAGCTTTATTGGCCCTCGCCAAACTACCGGAGTATCTTCGTTTTCTAATAGAAAAGCCATCGAAATAACCTTGACTCCAAGGTGGCCTTGAGCCGGGTGAATTCTACCTTGTTCAACATGTAATCTCTTGCGTTCTAGTCCCATCATTTTTGGCACATTTGGCCCGGTGATGTCGATATCTAATATGCCAACTGCGTGTCCTTGTTGAGCTAATGCGAGAGCAAGTCCTGTTGAAACAGTTGATTTACCAACACCACCTTTACCAGATAAAACCATTACTTTATGTTTGATTTTTCTACCGATTTCTTGCATCGACATTTTACGTTTCATGTTAGCATAAGCACTTTCCATTTGCTTCTGTTGTTGCGGAGTGGCTAGGTCTGGTGCTGCAGCGTCTTTGGGGTCGTGCGTAGATACCGGTGAATCGGCCATGGTCGTAACAAATAATTGTCCTACTTCAACCCATAGGTATAGTCATTGAAACTTTTTTTTATGATGTAATGAGTAAACAAGGTCGCCAACGGGAATAGGCCCAAGTATACTGAAGTTGACATGCCGCCGTATGCCCAACCCAAACCAATCGAAAGGGGGCAAGAAATAATCATGCCAACATTGTACACAAAGGAATATCTTAGCTTTGATTTTTCAAGATATACCAGACACGGGCCACAAAATAAGATCATCCCGCTGAGCATAATGGCTACAAGGCGAAATAAAAAATCTAGATTGGTGGCAGCAAAAACGATGTGTAGTGCGAATAGTAGGGTGAAAATTGCACCATAGATGAAAATACTCCGCAAGTCTTGTGAAGTATTGCTCATATCTAATTCGAAATTATACATACTTGTTAACTGTGGTATTATTCTACCTAGAAATAAACTAAATATCATCAATTTGACAACAACATATGCGTATCCTATTTGTTTGCGTAGGGAATTCTTGCCGCTCTCAAATGGCAGAAGGTATTGCTAAGTCGCTAGGTTATGAAGCAGAATCTGCCGGAACTCATCCTGCTGAAGCAGTATCTAAGCACGCCATAACAGTATTACAAAACCGAGGCATAGATACCACAAAACTAAAACCAAAAAATCTAGATAACTTCAATGTTGATGAGTTTGACAAAGTGATTTCTATGGGCTGTGGAGTTCACTGCCCAATGATTAAGATTGATCAGGATTGGGAATTAGAAGATCCTGTGGGACAAAAATTTGAGATTTTTGTCCAAACTGCCAATGAAATCGAAAAAAGAATTAGACTATTGGATTAGTTATTCTTCTTCTTCTCGTGCAGGGACATCACCATGCCCATCCAACTCAATCCTTAGAACGCTGACTGTCCTATCTCGGCCTTCGTCGGAAGGAATAACTTCACTTTCACAAGTTAACTCTCCGATAACAACTTGTTCAGGCAATCCTTGAGCAATGATTCCATTTCGTCTACGACAAACTTCTGCAACATCTACTGCTCGACCAATTGTTGCACCCCTAGCTACCAGTTCCAAGTTGCGATCTCCTGATTCCATAGCCATAACAACTGCTCTTACGTATGCGTGTAATGGCTTCTTGCCGATGAAAATTGTCCGTCTCTCTGTCATGCTGAACCCTAACCTTCTATACACGTTCAACGGTTAAATGTTGCTTTTATTCAGTTGGTTATGAAAATGGTGCGAGCGCCGGGACTCGAACCCGGGTTCAAGCGTTGGCAACGCTCGGTGATAACCACTACACTACGCTCGCAGAGGTAATCCTCCGACCAAACAGAGGTATAAACCGTTATCGGAAACCAGTATTATTCAAAACCAAATCTGTCATTGACGTAATCCTTGTCTTTGCCTCTTCGCATTAGGACAAAAACAGCAACTCCTGCTACGAGTGTAAAGGCTATCAATATACCAACTAAGACTGATACAGATAATTGCTCACTATCAAGACTAGGGATTATTCCTGATTCTTCTTCAACAGTTACCGAGATTGGCATGACGGCAGTCGCTACATCAAAATTATCGATTGCTTGAACCAAAATTTCATGAGTACCAATTGGCGTACTAGTTCTTAGTGAAAGCTGGACTGTGAATATGCCATCATTAGGAACCCTATCACCATTGATGCCATTATCGTTCATCTGCACCCAAGGATTTTGTTGATCGATTGGTAAAAACACTCCGAGGTTTACTCTAGCATTAGAAATGCCATCTTGGTCTGTAATCTCAAGTTCAAATATTTCAGTAGTGGCAGAATCTGGGCGAGTATATTTCACTAAACCTGGAGAATTTATCTCGGGTGCAGAATTTTCAACAAATATCTCAATCGGAATTTTCTCATCATCTGGAATAAAATGAGGCCCATACTGACTTTCCAAGTCTCGTACTCCATTCAACCATGTTGATGTTACGCCGACTTTACCTAATTCGTCAATGGTAATGACTTTCAAAGACTGTGTACCTGGTGACATACCATCAGGGATTACCATCATAGCAGTCCAAACTTGTCCAGTGTAATTCATCGAAACAACTTCACCGCCATAATCACGTAAGTCAAGATCTACGCTAGCAACGCCGTGCCCATCGTAAGCCGCTACATTAACTGCCATGATGGCGCCTCGAGGACCTTGGTTTGGTAAAATCTCAACTGAGGTAAGTCTTGGAGCTTGATTTACCACAAAGATTTCTTTACTAAAAATAGTAGTCACATCAAAAGAATCTATTGCCGATACACTTAGGGAGACATTGCCAACTTCAAGTCCAGGCACTACGATTCTAGTGGTATATTTATCATCACCAATTGCCGCATCACCGTCTAGTCCACGGTCGTTCATGACCACAATACCTCCTCCGATTGGAGTAAGATCAACAGTGACTTGCTCAAGATTCCAGTCGATATCTGAGACATCAGCAACTAAAGTTGCTACACTACCACCTTCTGAAATTACTAAACCTTCAAACAAATACAGATCTGAAATAATTGGAGGGGAATTTTCTTCTGCAGTAACAACTGCTGGAGATAGCACTCTAGTCAGTAATTGTGACTCAGTGAAGTTAGCAATACTTCCGTCCTCACCAAATGGTATTTCCAATACTCTGGTAACACTTGAAATCAGTCCTTTCAACGGACCTTCATCAATAATTGAACCATAGGCTGTACCAGTTTCTTCACCATTATATTGGCCAGTCCAAGAAACAACATGGAAATTATGTCCGTCTCTAGGGTCGTTAGCATTGTCTCCTGCTGAGACGGTCAAGAATAAGCCCTCTTGACCCGCTAATCTCAATTCATCACCGGTAATCATCGGTATGGGCATAAGCCCCGTTTCCCTACTGACAGTAAGATTACCAAGTGCCTCATCTACTTCTGGAGCTTCTGCTTCTTGTTGAATTGGGCTTCGCTCAGGGTACTCTTCACCACTGGATGAGTCAGCGCCAGTCTCTTCCCAAACAAAACGGACTGTGCGATTATCCCAATCTGAATAGATAACCTGGTAATCCCATGTTTGATTATGAGTAGCACCGATGCCAGCACCGTCAAAGAAATTACCACCATTTACCCCAGTTAAATTAAACCAGGATTCTTCATGAATAACATTCACCGGGAACTCAGTACCCGTTGCATTTGCTTGGTTTCCAGTTAACTCAATACCCCTTACAATACCAAATGTTCCTTGTACATCCCCGGTAATATCACCGTCAATGTGGATATCATCGGTGATGGTTATCCCTTGTTCTGTTAGAGTATGAAAGTCATATATCGTGCCATTAATCATGACTGAGGACTCATTATCGCTTTCTGCAAAACCAAAAGTACCAGAACCAACTAATTCTTCAACTTGATAGGTTCTAACTCCATCAACCCATTGTTCTGCCGAACTAAGTGTTTCTATGTCGATATCTAAGCGGGAACCCTCATCGATTATCACCATTTGAGCGATTGCTTCAAATCTTTGATCATATAACTTACGGACCCCGTTTTCATCCCAAGTTTCAAGATAAAATACCCCTATTTCCCCATCGATATTAGTCGACGATTCCTCACCTTCATCAGATGAGATATTTAATTCTCCATTAGCGTCAATTTTTAATCGCTCTGAAACAATATCATTAATCAAAGAACGATTTAATTCTGCATTAACAACATCGACAAGAATCGTAGTAGTAACATTATCTTCGTTCGTAATGGAGAGTAGTTGCCCGCTGCCAATCGCTTCAAAAATTTGTGCGTTCAAAATGCCGCTTTCAATCGTCTCATTTTTCCATATTGAATTCAACACCAATGAAAGATTGGTACTATCATTGCCTGTTGATTCTAAAAATGAGATATTACCTTCTCCTAATTCCCAAGAATTTACTATATCCCCCGTACGTTCTTGCCAACCTTGCCCAGCAAAATCAAGATAAAATCCCTGTTCACCCTCTTCATTAGTGTAAGATTGGTCAAGCATCCATGTTGTCTCCAACATTATTTCGTGGTCGTCCATCGGTTGATTCCAAGTGCCAACCTCAAACTGTCTTGTTGTAATCAACGGTTCGACAAGTTCTTGGCCATCATAACTGGTAATTGACACAGAGATTGAAATCTCATCCGACCATTCTAGCGAGGTATTAAGTTGCAAGTCTAAAATTCTAGCATTATTGATTAAATCCCATGATTGAAAAGTTTCGACATCTAGCGAAACTCCTTGCCTTTCATGTATCACCATTAAATCAACTTGGTATGATTTATCGTCGGCAAAGGTGATACGATAAGAATTAACATTCTCGCCGAATTGATCTGGTAGCCATCTAGTATTAATTTCCGGCTGACTAGGTGAATTATCAGCAGTCACGATAGGCATTAACATACATGATAGCAACATGAAAAAAACTGCCCACATGCCTCTACTCTTTTTTGCCATGCAATAAATTAAAGACTGCTCCCTTTCAATACTTGTGGGTCAATGTTCCTACTACATTGAAAAATAAACCTTTTTTGAATACCTAAATCATAACCCTGAATAAGATGATTTCATAGTCATCTAGTGCGCATGGTTGATGAAGGATTGATTCGTCCGATAAATGCAGGAGAGGTTAATTTGACCCTAATCAACGTAACATTGCCCGATGGAACTGTCAATGAATATGCTGCTGGAATCACCTGCTTGGAAGTAATAACTGATGCAATTGGCAGAAAAAACGGTTGCGTTGCCGCCCTTGTCGATGGCAAGGAAAGAGACATGTCCTTCGCGATTGAAGAATCTTGTTCAGTCGAGGGTATAAAAGCTGAATCTGATGCTGGCATGTATATATTGAAGCACAGCACTGCTCACCTACTAGCACAAGCTGTTGTGGAACTATATCCCAATGCAAAACCAACTATTGGGCCACCTGTTGATAGGGGATTTTACTATGATTTTGCTATGGAGCCAATTACTGAGAGTGACTTGAAGCCGATTCAGAAAAAAATGCAAGAGTTAGCGAGAAGAAATCTAACCATTGAAAGAATTGAATTAAGTGATAAAGAATTACAAGAGCACTTTCAAGACAATCCATACAAACTTGAAATTATCAATGACAAGATTGGTGAAGGACTTGGTTCAACAATCTACCAACAAGGTGACTGGTACGACCTTTGCCTAGGACCGCACGTACCCAATACTGCAAAGTTGATGTTTTGTAAACTAACTAGTGTTTCTTCTGCCTATTGGCGTGGGGACCAAGAACGTGAACAATTGGTCAGAATTTATGGGATCGTTGAGCCAACAAAAGATGCCCTCAAAGAAACTGTACGTAAAATGGAAGAAGCCAAGAAACGGGATCATCGTAAGTTAGGCCGAGATTTGCAATTATTCCACATCGATGAAGAAGTTGGCCAAGGGCTGATACTTTGGACTCCGCGTGGGGCAATAATTAGGCAAGAATTACAGAATTTTATTGGCGCCCATCTCCAACGCCAAGGATACTCTCAAGTATTTACTCCCCACATTGGTAAATTAGATCTATATCGCACCTCAGGGCACTTCCCATATTATCAAGATTCTCAATACCCACCTCTTGTCGAGAAAGACCTAATGAAGAAATTATCAGATGAAGGTTGCTCATGTTCAGAATTATCTAATCTAATGAAATCTGGAGAAATCGATGGTTACATGCTTAAACCAATGAATTGCCCTCACCATGTCAAAATATATTCATCTCAAGCACGCTCATATCGAGACCTGCCACTTCGTTTAGCTGAATTTGGCACTGTTTACCGGTGGGAGCAGTCTGGTGAAATATCTGGAATGACAAGAGTTCGTGGATTTACTCAAGATGATGCACACTTATTCGTTACCGAAGATCAGATTGCGCAAGAAGTTCTTGGCTGTATTGAGTTAGTGCAAATTATTTTTGACATACTGGGCATGAGTGATTACCGCGTAAGAGTTGGACTTAGAGATCCTGATTCCACCAAATATGTAGGTGATCCAAAGCGATGGGATAAAGCTGAGGACGCTTGTCGTAACGCAGCTAAATCACTAGGTGTCGAGTGGTCAGAAGAAGAAGGTGAAGCAGCATTTTACGGACCAAAAATTGACTTTGTAGTCAAGGATGTAATCGGCAGAGAGTGGCAACTTGGAACAGTACAAGTCGACTATAACCTACCAGAACGGTTTGAGTTGAATTACAAGGGTTCTGACGGGCAACTACATCGGCCAGTTATGATACATCGTGCACCATTTGGCTCTATGGAACGATTTTGTGGAGTGCTGATTGAACATTTTGCCGGCCGGTTCCCAACTTGGCTATCCCCTACCCAATGCCACATTCTAACTATTTCAGAAAAGCATACACAATATGCCCAAACTGTGGCTGATGCGCTCAAGGAGCATGGCGTGAGGGTGGAAATTGATGACGGGGACGACACAATTGGTAAGAAAATTCGTACTCATAGAAAACTACATCCCGCCTACATGGTAATTTTAGGGGATGGTGAAGCTGAAAATAATACTGTCAGCCTTAGAGCGAGAAGTGGTGAACAAATTGCTGATTTAGCACTAGATGATTTTATCACTAATTTGTGTGAGGAAATTTCTCAAAAAACCACTCAACCAAGTTTAGTTTAGCCAAGGAGGGTAAATTATTTCAGCACCACCAATAATTGATGAATTCAGTTTGGTGGCTTTGATTCCATTTTTCTTTGCCGCAACTACTGCTTACTTATTTTGGAATAGTGTTGTTCCAAGACAACTACGTGGACTACAGGTTGCATTCCAAACTGGTGATAAGAGATATGAAGTTCACAATGTGACAAAATCAGTTGATGATGCAAGGAATCTACTACAGAGCAAAGGCATGAGATTTGGTGTGACCACCTATCTTTTTGCGCTAACTGGGGTGCTGATTTTAGTCTTTGAATTCTTAATGACCAAATATGAGTTCTCTAATGGCTATCATGCTCCATCAATAATAATCGCATTATTATTTATCGCCATTCCTGCAATAATTTCCAGTGGTTCATCACTTGGTGCACAAGTCGTTAAACCGCTTGGTGACGGAAAAGCAACACTACAAAATTCTGATATTTGGCGAAATTATTCATACGTTGTTCTGACAATAGCATGGATGATATTTGTTGCGATAATTGCAGTACTTTTGAGTTCACAAAACATAGCATCTCC
>CEQW01007633.1_pt1 | contig 11718 bp, 10 predicted proteins | sample 530891 | NCBI WGS metagenome assembly CEQW01 (sample SAMEA2621066, study PRJEB7988) | marine metagenome | biome: marine biome (ENVO:00000447); feature: surface water layer (ENVO:00002042); material: "saline water (ENVO:00002010), including plankton (ENVO:xxxxxxxx)" | depth 5 m
CCCAAATGGCTTTCTGCCGGTCAAGAAAAAATGGTAACAATCACTGATAAACCTGTGAAGGCAATATTAATTGCCATAATATGCCATTCTCTATGGAATGGTTCCCTATGGTTTACTAGTGTAATCTTGCAAGATTCTTCCCTCTTGATACAAATAATAGCTAATCTTGTAATCATAATAGCATTAATTGTTCTATTATGGATTATACTGAGAAGGTTAATTCCATATGCTCTGGAGGAAGGAAATACCATTGCAGAATAGTATTTTTTGTCGCAATATTAGGGAAGCAGATTTAAACAAACCTTTGCCCACAAGTTATTGGGATAACCATGGATTATCTAACAGAGGGGATAAATCAAGGTAACTTATTTGTCACTTCAATGATAATGTTAGTGCTAGTCATTGCCTCAACTAAGGCTCGATTCTTGGATACAGCCGGAGTTGCATCCGCGGTATTTGTTGGCTTACTTGTTGGTGTTTTAGGGCACTGGAGTTGGTTACTTATTCTACTTGCTTTCTTGGTTTTTTCTCATCTCGCCACAAAATGGAAGTTTGAAGAAAAAAAAGCCAAAAATATGTCAGAAAGCGATGATGGACATCGTGGTTGGGTGAACGTATTTGCCAATGGTAGTATACCTGCACTAGTCGCTACTGGGGCTTTTTTAACAGATGAATGGGAATTTGGCATTTGGATGTTTGGTGCTGCGGTTTCGGTTGCTGCGGCTGACACATTTGCCAGTGAATTTGGCTGCCTTGATGAAAATGTAAGAATGATTACCACTCTCAAAAAATGTGAAGCAGGGATTAATGGAGGATTTTCTAAAACTGGACAATTAGCCGCATTAATTGGTTCAGTAATTATCGCACTTATGACAATCGGGGCATGGATACTTATCAACCCTGATGAGAGTATTAGTTACGGACTAAACCTAGGTTTGGCGGTCGTTGCCATAGGGTGGATTGGTTGTCAAATCGACAGTTTTTTGGGCGCGTGGTTTGAAAATCGCGGATTATTGACCAAAGGTGGCGTTAATGCCTTAGCTATCTCCTCTGGCATGCTGATTATGTTGGCTTGGCTTAGTTGGTTTTAATCAATCAATAAGCCAATAGTTATTCAACTAATACTGTCTCGATGATGCATGGGCAAGCGTATCATTAGCATTTTATTGCTAATTTTACTCATTGGAGTTATCGCCTCTAACCGCGTATCAGCCAATGATGATTCTTACCAGCCTGGTTACATAGACTGGCAAATTAATCCTGTTGAGCACTTGTTTGTTGAAGGTGACACTGAACAGACAGCGATACTTCAACGAGATAAGCCAGACCAAACAGAAGGTGGAATTAGTTTAGACCCATTATTCAACGGCGACATATTTTCAATCCAAAGTGAGCCGATTGAGCACGGTTTTAATCAGACTGTAAAAATGAGTGTGTATTTCTCAGTCTATCTAGATGATAGTGTTGGGCCACAAACCTGCACAAGGCAACAAAGCACAAGTCTGCAGTTATCTGATGCTAGTACCACCTTAACTTACACAGTATCTTTAGCAGGACAACAGATTTACCAAGAATCAGTAACTGAAATAGTAGACGAAATCGGGGCCTCTTCAGCAATGAACTTCTCCGGTCCAATAAATGATGTTAACATCAGTGCAAATCCTGGAGATGCTTTCCAGCTTACTCTTTCCGGTGTTCATAACTGCTTAGGTTCTAGTGTTATGGTCCAATGGGGTGGTGGCCCTGAACCGCAAAACTCAGGAGGTATCTTGATGATTGGGCAGTTATATGAGCCAATAATGAATATGGTTGTTGACAAATCAAATATACCACACATCGAATTAGACCCTATTCTTCCATGGGGAATTGAAGACATAAAAGAAAGTAAATGGGAGATTTGGGGCCCACTTAGGGAATATGACCGAATCTCCTCTGATTATGACGACATGATTGAAAACTCTGCTGGAAAATCAATGCTTGAAAGACAAATCACCGAAAATAAATCTGTTCTTGTTTGGTCTGGGAAAGAAACACTAAATAGTGGAGAGTATAATTTACAATTTTGTATAAAAACAGTGTATGGAGATCTAAACAGCGAGTGTCATGCTTTTGGAATTCTCAGATTTGAAGTCGTCGATGAAGATAATGGATTTGCCAACGCTAAATTATTTTTGACCATTACCACGGTACTGGCACTACTGTTGTTTGTCGGCAACGCATTCAATCAAGGTCTCTTGATCCCCGCACCAATATTAGGTGCACTCTTGGTAATGATGTTGTTATTCATTCCAACTGCGTTCAGTCAAAATAATCTGGGAGCTGATGCTGCCATTTACGACAATGCTAGAGTATCTAACGCAGAATTGTATGATGAAAATGAAAACTCCTACACAATTACTGAACTATTTGATGGTAAGGATGCTTTAGTTATCGGTATTGGTTTGCCCGCATCTGAAAATTTAATTGAACAGAGTAATCAATTCAATAGAACAATTGAACGTTATGGCGATGATGTGGCAGTTATTCACATTATATCGGGAACTGACCCTTTGACCTCAGACTTAGTACAAATGCGCGCTCAACTTAACACATCATGGCCTATTTTATTAGACGATGAGGGGAAATTTGCTTCAACTTTACCTAATGGCGTATCTGACTCAGTATTGGTTATCGATAGAGCAATGCACGTAACGTTTAGTAAATCACCTGTCGCTTATTCAGACGACATTAGCGAAGCGATTGACGCAATACCATCTGGAGGGGCTCAAAACCTCGCACCATATTTTGCGCTGCTGGTTGGCCCAGGACTATTCTTATTCTTCATAGCCCTACCTAGAGAGGGATGGACTCCCCCGGATGAACCAGTGCCTCCCGGTTCACTATGGGCTTCGATTATTGGCGCTGGTGCAGCTGGAATCTTGATGGTAAACTTACCAATATTAATCGCCACAATATTGCCTATTGGTTCAGGATTGTTGTTTTACATGGATATCTTGATGATGGTTTGGTTTGTTGAAATGGCATTCTTTACCGCAAAGAACGGCAAACCGTATGAAGTCACATTTTTAGCCGGATTAATTCATCGGCTGTATCCTAAACATTTCCAAGATTGGCGGCCTCTGGAAGATATGGAAAGAGATGTACTGCTGGGTATTTGGTTTGGTTGGTTTGGCATCCTAGCGTTCCCTGCGTTATTCCCTCAAGCAATTGGTGCAGCAATGCTTAGTGGCTTCTCGGGGATTTTAAGATCGTTTTTATCATTCGTGATAATTCTATTAATGGGTGGATTAGCAATTCTTTCTTTAAGAATTATTGCGGCAATTGGAGGACCAATTTCAAGATTGTTTGGAAGGTTTGGTGCTGAGTCATTTACTCAATTTGTTGGCTGGTGTATTCTACCATTGGCAATATGGGTCACTATAAACTCGATTTTAACAAGTATTAGCGTTGGACTATTATGAAAACATTGACAATGGTTGACTTTGGTTAACTAAGTTTATGATTGAAGCTACAACCAGATGGAGCGTCACAAGGAGAAAGGTTTTCACTAATTGTGCTCGAAGGTATGCAATAAAATATATTGACAATAATCGTCCATATTTAGGCCAAAACAAAGTTGCTTATCAATCTCCATGGGATTTGATGATTAAAACCTCAAGGGATGTTTTTTTCCAATTATTAGCAGACCTACACAGAGGAGTTAATTGGAGCGAAAAATTAATTCAATCGAGAGTTAGATTTGAATTAACTAGCCAATTAGTTTCCTTTGGTTTGACCGGTGATAGAATATCTAATAAGCAAAAGAATCAATTCATTGCATCTGCATTTATGAGAATAAAGAAAATACTGAAAAAATCAATCATCGCTAGAATAGTTGATAATGATATCAAAGAATGGAGCTTTCACAATCGCATCAAACCGGTTAGTTTTGGACATATGGAAGTGTACTGTTCTCCAGATATAGTATATCGATATAAGTCAAAATGGCATTTAGTTAGAATAAATTTTCAATCTGAAAAAATCCAGCCATATGTTGAATTAGAATTATGTTCAATGTTATTATGGTCTAAATATAATCAATATTTACCAAACATTGATGAGAAATTTGCTCTACATGGTTTGTTTTATAGTGATCGCAAATGGAGAAATTATTCAATTATCCCGAGTCAAAAAATGTTCCAAGAATCAAAGCAATTATTGGAAAAGGATGTTCATAATATGAACCTTCTACAAATTGAATTTATGAAGAACCTAAACCCAAATAAATTACCATTAGCAAACTCACCTAAGTATTGTATTCGTTGTCCGTATAAATTATCATGCCCAAAATTCAGTTTTTCAGATAAGATATGAGTTTAATTTCCACTAGTATATAATAAAATGTCAAATATAGCCGTTGAATTTAATACCCATGCTTTTTTGGATTCAATCATGTCGTTAGCACCAACTGATTATGACTTCGGAAGCCAGTCGAATTATGCCTTTGCCCAAAAAATAACATGCAAGAGTGATGAAACCAGAAAAATGTTTGTTGAAGGATGGGGCCATATGCTCAACTACAATCATGAGCAAGCAATCGCCTGTTTCTCAAAATGTACTGAACTTGAACCTGATTGTGCAATGGCTTGGTGGGGTATTTCCTACTGCGTCTCATCTAACTACAACTGGGCACCTGGATTAGGTTCTGGTCATGATTCAATTCAACAAGCATTATCGGTAATGGATGGATGTACTGAATTAGAACAAGATCTAATCAGAGCGCTATCAACTCGCCACTCTGCTGAAGCTCGAGATGCTGCAGACCCAACAGTACTCAATATGGGCAACAGCCCCGAATTGAATGTAGCATTTGCTGAAGCAATGGCGCCATTGTATGAAAAGTACCGCGGAGATTTAGATGTGACTGCTATCTATGTAGAGGGTTTGATGAACCTAAAAGCATGGCAGTTATGGGACAAAAATACTACCACTGGAGAAATAACTCCGGCAGATGATAATACTCTACTATTGGTAAAAATCATGGAAGATGCATTTGAAAGTAGCGAAGATGCGAAACAACATATTGCTCTTTGTCACCTTTATTGCCACGCACTTGAATTGTCTCCTTTCCCTGAGAAGGCACTTCCAGCCGCCGATGTATTGCGTACTGCAATGCCAGGTTTGGGCCACTTAGTTCACATGCCTTCACACATTGATGCGTGGGTTGGACAATGGAAAGAGGCGGTAGAGTGTAATATAGCGGCGGTTGAGGCTGATGACAAATATGTTGAACTGACCGGGAATGAATCCCAATTCTACAAATTTTATCGTATGCACAACCACCACTTTATCGTCTGGTGTGCTATGTTTGAAGGGCAATATGAGACGGCTTTGAAATATGCTCGAAAAGCCGCTGCTACCTTACCTGCTGGAGATGAAAATCACGGTGTGAATTTCATGCTGGCTGGAATTATCCCAATGGGTGCAATCTTCCTAGAATCATACGTCACTATGCCTTGGCACGTTATGATTAGATTCGGCAAGTGGGATGAGATTCTTGCTGAACCAATGTTTTCTGACAAAGATGCATTCCCGGCAACTATAGCAACTCAGCATTATGCTAGAGGTGTCGCTTACGCATCAAAAGGAATGGTCCCTGAAGCAGAAGCTGAACAAGTGTTATTCAATCAAGCACTGGAAAACCCTGCTCTTGTAGGGAGATTAATGCACAACAATTTGATGTACCAAGATCCTGCTGAAGGACCTTCTATTCTAAATGTCAACGCAGCAATCCTAGAGGCTGAGATTGAATATAGAAGGCAATATCTTGCTAAGGCTGCTGGTCAACCAAGTGATTTCACAGCAGCATTTGATGAACTGCGCAGAGGTGTAGATTTGTCACTAAACCTTGCTTACAATGAGCCATGGGGACAAATGCAGCCAGTTAGACACATCCTTGGTGCATTGCTATTCGAACAAGGCCACATTGCGGAAGCAGAGGAAGTTTACCGAGCAGACATTAAGTTGTGGAAGGACAACATGTGGGGATTGTTGGGACTAAAACTCTGTTTAGAAGCCCGTGGAGATGCTGCTGAAGAACTGGCAGAAGTTACTGCTTTGTTCAATGAGCGAAGTTCCCGTGCAGACATAATCCCAGCAAAGACTTGCTTCTGCGCCCAAGATGCCTTAGAGAAATCCTGCTGTGACTGATTGCTCTGATGCTAATATTCAAGATGTTAAATCATCCAATACGGAACTAACATCAGCAGCCTTGGTAACACCGCTTGCCAGAAGGACTCCTTCTGCACCTAGTTCAATTGCCTTCTTGACATCTGCACCGGTTTTAACACCTGCACCGCAAAGCACCCGGACATTAGGATTAGTAGATTTGACTGCTGCCACGGTGTTGGACACAATAGATGGATCTGCTGATGTTACTGAAATATCTCCTCCAATAAGTTCAGGAGGCTCTACAGCAATGAAGGTTGGACCTAGTTTAGCCAAAGCAATCGCTTCATCAACATCTGCAGCACAGGCACAAATTGGGAAATTTTCCGGTAACATAGCCATTAATTCCTTGACGTGTTCAAGTGAAACTTTGTGCTCAGCATGATTGATTATTGTTCCAACTGCGCCGCGGTGAATTGCCAAATCTGGCTCTAGCCAACCGGTGTGACTGCCTTTTCCAACCGGGTCAAGATGTTGTGACCAAACCTCAAGTTTATCGGAATTATTAGAAATTGAAAACAAGTCAAATGCTGATACTACTGCTATCATGCGGTAATTTCGGTTAACAAACTGTTCCATTACTTTAGCAAGTTGCTCTGCAGATTCGCCGCATGCGGTTTGATACGTCTTAAAATTAACAACTATCAAGGGTTGGTCCATGAGTTTGGCAGGCCAACATTGCATTTGAGTTCTTCCACTCATAATGTGTTATTCACTGGTTTTCCCAAGTAATATCAGTAATCGTAGTGCCTGGCGGGATTACTGAATCATGACCAACAATGACATTTGTCAAATGACTATTTTCCCCAATGATACTATTGCGACCAATTAAGCTACCCGAGATACGACTAGATTCACCAATTTTGCTATTCTCTAAGACGGTTGAGTGTGTTATTGATGACTTCACGACCTCTACACCTGATGAGATCATTGAAGAGATAATACTACTATCTAGTGCCGGATTTTTGGTAGATGAATACCATGAATTTGTGACTCTATCACCAGCAGTAAATCGTGATTCATCTACGCATTTTGATACCGCATCACACCAAGACTCTCTTGTCCCTGCATCGATAAAATAACCATCAAATTTCATCCCATTTAGCATTCTTGTGTCGGTTAATTGTGGAAATACATCTCTTTCAAGCGAATGTCGACCTTGCGGCATAAAGTCAAAAATATCATCTTCAAAGATATATGAACCTGCATTTATCAAATTAGAAAATACCTCATCTGGTTGCGGTTTTTCCTTGAATTCGGTGATTTTACCATAATTGTCAAGTCCGACGATACCAAATCTGGTTGGGTCTTCAACTTCCCAAAGACCCAGAGACCCGATTCCACCATTTTTATTATGTAAATCAAGTAGCTTTCCGACATCTAGTGATGAGATAATATCGCCGTTAAAACAAGCAAATGTACCACTCACACTATCCTTGCAGTTACCCAGTGCCCCGCCAGTGCCAAGCGGCTCTTTTTCATCAACAATATTTACTTCAAAGTCACATTCTATAGAATCAAAATAGGATTTAATCATATCTACTTTATACCCGCCTGCAACAATTACTTCATCGATTAATTTATTTGGAATTGTATAGATTACTTGCTCAAGTAAAGTCCTATCTAACATCGGTAGTAGTGGTTTAGGCACAGATTTAGTCCACGGACTTAACCTTGAGCCGATACCACCGGCTAGGATAACCACTTGCATGTCAACCGGTTTGTGCTTAAGTCTTTGAATCAATCCGTTGGTTAATCATCTTTTGATTCATTCTTTGACTCATTGTCATCAGGAGTTGAATAATCAATGCCACAACTGCGGCAAACTTGATTTTCGTCCCAGTCACACTGTCTACGACAACTCATCAAATCATGCCTTCCATTTTACCGAACAACCAATCGATTCTGTTGTTTTAATTTCGGGCTCATTACCTGCTAATACTGCATTAACAGCATCTAGTAAGTCGGTTGATGTAACATCAGCTGGGTTCTTTGGAGAATCATCCATTCGCCCTTTGTACACTAGCGAATTATCTTTGTTAAATAAGAAAAATTCAGGGGTTCTTTTCGCACCATATTGACTGGCAACTGATTGATCTTCGTCGTGCAGATATGGATATGGCATGCCCTTATCAGCCCTCTTTACCATGTGCTCAAATGAGTCTGTTTCGTATACTGAGGAATCATTGGAGTTAATTCCAATAAATCCGATACCATTATCAAAGCAGTATTTGGCTAATGAATTCATCCGTAAAACACTAGCCACTACATATGGACAATGATTACACTCGAACACTACTACCAAGCCGTTTTCTTGAGCATATTTTACTGCATTAACCTCATCTTCACCAATATTGGAATTGGCATTTTTCAAGGTAAAGTCGATTAGATTGTCTCCAACACTTAGTGTCATGTTGTCGTTCAAAGAGTCATTCAATAAAGTACCTTGTATTCTATATCGGTCCAATATTTAGACCAATTACTAGGACTAAACTAGAAAATAATACAATGAGAATATTATCATCTATCACGCCAAATTCATATCTTTCGACATAGGATGCTACTATCGCTGACATTAGACCCCATAACGGAATTTCTGGTTCTGCCAACTGTCCAAAGAAATAACCCAATGGTAAGCACAATATTGCCATTCCGACATTTCCCCATGCACTCTTTGTCCTTTTTTGAAACATTTTATTTCTTATAATTCCCGTAACTCCGTCGCCAAAGGCCATGTAAAGTGCTGGTAGAATTGCTAACCATGGCTCGTTACTATACTCCCAAATAGCATAAACTGAAATTCCCAACATCAATGCAAAAGATGCATCATTCATATTCTGTTCTGTTTGCATCCACCATAACCGTCGGTCAGTAAGATGTGTCAAGGTTAAACCAAAACAACCAAGTACGCCGCCAATTAGAACCCAAACTGGATCCTCAAATACTATTGGGGCGGCTATTATTGGCACACCTCCAGCCAGCATGTGAGCAACTTTTCGATTGTAATATACTGCCACCATATGTTCTGAGCCCTGCTTTCTGAGGTAATCGTAAAATGGTTTTATGCCAAACACGATTATGATTGACCACAACCCTAGAATGAGAAACCAATAGAAGTCGTTGGCCATAATTTGGCCTAACTGTCACAGTGTTTAGATATTCAGTTTAAACAAAGTATTCAAAGACGGTCTTCAAGTGGAGAGATTCGGAGAGAGTCATGAATATCCATGAATACCAAGGAAAAGAATTGCTTAGGGCAAATGGTGTACCCGTTCTAGATGGAGTACACTGTAAAACTGTTGAAGAAGCGCTTGATGCATACGATTCACTCAACTCAAAAGTGGTCGCTGTTAAATCACAAATCCATGCTGGAGGTAGGGGTAAGGGTACTCTGTACAATCCTAAAACTAGAGAGCACGTGATGGACGGTGGTGTGAAAATAGCTTTTTCACGGGATGAAGTAAAATCATATTCTGAGAATATCCTTGGTAATATATTAGTAACAATTCAAACTGGAGATGAAGGTAAACTAGTCAGTAACTTGTACATCGAATCTGGCTGCGACATAGAGCATGAATACTACCTTGCGCTACTTGTTGATAGGGAGAATAAAGCTGTCATGATAATGGCATCAACTGAAGGTGGTATGAATATTGAAGATGTAGCACATGAAACCCCTGAACTGATTCATAAAATTATTATTGACCCAAATTCCGGATTGATGGGTTTTCAAAATAGGGATTTAGGAATCGCTCTTGGACTGAGCGGTACAGCTTTGAAATCTTTCATGAAAATGTTGTCAAGCATGTACCAAATGTTCGTTTCAAATGATTGTGCTATGGTAGAGATTAATCCACTGGTCAAGACCAAGAGTGATGAAATAGTTGCCCTTGATTCAAAAGTTTCATTTGATGAAAATGCTGAATTCCGACACAAGAATTGGGACTCGTTGCGTGATTTAAGCGAAGAAGAGGACGTCGAAGTTCGTGCCAAGGAAGCCGGCCTGTCATACGTTAAACTCGATGGTAATATTGGATGTCTTGTCAATGGTGCAGGATTAGCAATGGCAACTATGGACGTAATCAAATTGTATGGTGGTGAGCCGGCAAACTTCCTTGACGTTGGTGGTGGTGCCAACGAAGAGCAAGTAAAAACTGCGTTCTCAATTATTTTAGAGGACCCAAATGTCAAGGGAATTCTCGTTAATATCTTTGGTGGTATCATGCGTTGTGATATTATTGCCCGTGGTGTTATTGCCGCAACTGAGGCTCTTTCGCTTGAAGTACCACTGGTAGTTCGACTCGCTGGAACCAATGTTGATGAAGGCAAGAAAATTCTTGCACAATCTACTCTAAACATTCATCCTGCAGATGACTTAGCAGAAGGTGCACAAAAAATAGTCGCTCTTATCGGCGGAGGTGCTCAGTAATGCCAATATGGATAGAAGAAGATGCCAAAGTTTTGGTTCAGGGTATAACTGGTAAGCAAGGAATGTTTCATGCGGAAAAAATGGTTGAATATGGCACTAATATTGTCGGTGGATGCACACCTGGCAAAGGCGGACAAACTGTCGAGTTACAAGGAAGCAATTTTCCGGTTTGGAATTCAATGACTGAAGCAATAACAGAAACCGATGCTGATGCAACAGTAATCTATGTCCCTCCACCTTTTGCCGGAGAGGCGATTATGGAAGCCGCTGATGCTTTTGACAAAGTCAAAGGAGAAGGGGTAATCGTTTGTATTACCGAGGGTATTCCAACCATTGACATGGTAAAAGCCGTAGCCTATGTTTACAATCGACCAGGTATTCGGTTGATCGGCCCAAATTGTCCTGGAATTATTACTCCGGGAGAAAATGGAGGAGCCAAGATTGGTATTATGCCAGGTCACATACATGCTAAAGGCAGAATTGGTATTGTCTCTAAGTCTGGAACTTTAACTTACGAAGCGGTTGCCCAAACTATGAGTATTGGTGAAGGTCAATCTACTTGTATTGGAATTGGCGGAGATCCGGTAAACGGAACTGGATTCATAGAATGTTTAGCAGCATTTGAGGCTGATAGTCAAACTGAAGCAATCGTAATGATCGGTGAAATTGGTGGAACTGCAGAAGAAGATGCAGCGGCATGGGCAGCAGAAAATGTAACTAAACCAATCGTTGGCTTTGTCGCTGGTGCAACTGCACCCCCAGGTAAAAGAATGGGGCACGCAGGAGCAATTATCTCTGGTGGAAAAGGTACTGCAGAAGAAAAATTTGCTGCTTTTGAAGCAGCAGGTATTGCTTGTGCAAAGGACCCATCTGAACTTGGAGCAGTATTACTTGAATCTCTCAAGAAAGCAGGTCTAAGGTGAGAATTATTGATGAAAGATTTTGATTTTAATCAATATTATCAAAAACATGAAGTTGACTTTGCTTGGTTAGAAAAGCCTAGTCAACACGAATTTCGCTGGCGATGCTCTAATGGTAGTTGGCGAAAATCAAAACGACGAGTCAGTTCAGTGGAGAGTTTT
>CEQW01130090.1_pt1 | contig 11604 bp, 16 predicted proteins | sample 530891 | NCBI WGS metagenome assembly CEQW01 (sample SAMEA2621066, study PRJEB7988) | marine metagenome | biome: marine biome (ENVO:00000447); feature: surface water layer (ENVO:00002042); material: "saline water (ENVO:00002010), including plankton (ENVO:xxxxxxxx)" | depth 5 m
CGTTTAGCATAAATCTGCAAGATTTGGTATAAGAACGATAACGATTACCATATCTCATCTAGTTGATTGTTTAGAAAGATCAAGCATACTATGTATCCTGTACACCGTACCCTTGTGGATCAAGTTTCTTTTAGTATTCATCCCTCGATTAAGAACAAGCCTACAAGTTGGGCTCGTGAATATGCGACGAATTGGGAGAAGAAAACTGGTTCGTTAGAAGACCTCAGAAACTATGTCATGAATGGATCAGCCTTTGTTGCTGCATCCATGACTGGTCCTAATAGAACAAGTGCTGCATTCGAAAGCAGTTCACTTGCAGTCGTTGATGTTGACCATGGTTTAACAGTTAATGAATTTCTTGAGAGTCCTTTAGCTTCTAAGGCTGCATGGGTTTACACGACTACGAGTCACGATCCTACTAATAACAAAGAAAGATTCCGTGTGATCTTTCGCCTACCAGAGGTCATTACTAATCCTGACCTTTATAAAGAGATCGTTACTGTCCTCGTCAAGAAGACCAATGCTGATGAAGCCTGTACTGATTGCTGTCGAACTTTCTATGGAAATGACAATGCCCAACAACCTTTAATCAATGATGATGCTGTTTTAGATCAAGACATTATTGAAGAAGCTAAGAAAGCATTGGTCGTCAGACGCAATACATATGATCGAAGGAAAGAAGATATTGATGATCATTCAATCCAACTGGCAATCTACTGTTTAGAAAACATCATCACTCCTACGGTTGATGGAGAACGTGATCGCTTTATAAAAGTTACTGTCTCTGCTAGTGCAGGGGGTGACGAAGTTTTCCCTTACTGGTCTGATTGGGCTAGTCGCTGTCACCACGGCAGCGGATCTAAGTCCAAGCAATCAACAGAAAGATACTTCAGAACTTTCCGAGGAGATTCTCTAGCCACAATCTTCTGGGAAGCTACAAACTGCGATCCAGATTGGCGTAGCAATATTCCCTCTGAACTAAAGACAGATAGTAATCATTTACTTGGTCATTACGGCACAACATTTGCTGGCTATGAACATAGTGCTTTCTTAGGCGAGGACGAGGAAGATGGCTTTGGTGATGATTTAGTTGCAACAACAACTGAACCCACCCAAGGTTTATTCGGAGATAGACCATGGCAAAGATCTTCCATTGTTGAGCCAGAAGAATCTGACGACTTCGATGATCATGATGATGTGGAACCAGAAGAAGGTGATGCTCCAGCTAGAGGCAGACCCGGAGAAAATCAAGTTGATCGAGTCAGACAACTTATGCCAGAGATTTATCCCGGCCTGAGATTAAACGTGATGAATCAGCAGTTGGAGTTTGGTCCTAAGAATCAAGCAAGACCAATCCATGATCCAACTTTGATGTACTTAGAAGTTAGTCATCGAGCTAACACGGTCTTCCCTAAGACTCTTGTCTTTGATGTTGCTTCAGAAATTGGATACCAAAATAGATATCACCCAGTCAAAAAATATCTAGAAACTGTGGCAGCTCAAACCGGAGAGTGTCCTTACTTCGACAGGCTGGCTACTGAGATTCTTGGAGTACCAACAGATCCACTAGAAAATCCAGTTATGAGAGATGGATCAACTTTGGCTGATGTCATTCTCAAACGATTCTTAATAGGAGCTGTTGCCAGAGTGATTGATCCGGGTTGTGTCCACGACTGGATGCCTGTTCTTATTGGAAGTCAGAACTGTGGTAAGTCAACATTCTTCAGTTACCTCACTCCGCCTCATCCTATTAACGGTACTTATCCATGGGTCACAACCATGCAGCAATCCATTGAATATTTGAAGGATAAGCCTCACGCACTTCATGCTGGATTTATTGTTGTGATGGATGAGTTCGAAAGGTACACCAAACGTAAATACTCTGAGGAATTAAAAAACCTTGTCTCTGTGGGTACAGATAGATCGGCAAGGAAATATGAAAACGAGAAATCCTATCCAAGAGCTTTTGTGCTTGCAGGTGCAACTAATTCTTCTGATTTCCTAAGTGATCCATCTGGTAACAGACGATTCCTTCCGATCAAAGTTGTTGGCAAGGTTCCCTCTAAAGAGAATCCTTCTATCAAGATTATTGATCTAGATCGCTTAAAGAAAGACAGGGATTCAATATGGGTCTCTGCTTACTTGCGTTATCAAGACAAACCCCAGCATGTTTTTACCAGTGCAGAAATTAGTTATATCTCTGACTACGCTGACTCCTTCACCAGAGATCAACCTTATGAAGTTGCAGTCAGGGAAGTTTTAAAGAGGCATACTTCTGGCTACCACCAAAACAAACCTTATATAACGTTGGCTGATATGTTCTCTCAGCTTGATATTCCTATAACTCAACAAAGTCAAATGAGCAGGAATATTACCGACTGCATGACTAGAGAAGGTTGCGAAAAGAAAAAAATTAAAAAGAACGGTGAGCAATTCAGAGTATGGATTAAGACTTAGCTGAGACAAAACCAAAAATCCCAACCACTTGGCTGTTACTCGCTCTAGTAGTAGCAGCCTTTTTTATTGACCCTGTACCCCCTGTACACCTAAAAAGGGTACGGCATCTTGCTTGAAATTAACTACTAATAAATGAGTCTCACAAAAGGGTACGAGGTTCCACACTCTGTATAACCTTTCCTAGTAATTCAGCAGCGTATTAAAAATATTCAACCTTTCAAAAACGCTATGATCGATCTATAAGAAAAAAGAATAAGAAAGACATTTAAAAGGGAGAAGTAATTTCTAGGAAAGGTTATAGAAAGCGTGGATCCCTGTACACCCTGTACCCCATGTGATTCAATATGAAAGAAAGAACATTCAAATGTATTCAGCTTTAGCCACCCATCCCATGTACGACTCGGATCGTCCGGTCATCGACATGATTGTCTCTAAACCATTGAGAGAACTAAGCAAACAAGATATCGTTGACCTTGCTCGACTCGCTAATAGATACGTCCACGACGTTGGCGGCCATGATCTAAGGGAGATAATTATTCAATATCTAGATACTCACGGCAAATCGCTGAATGATTTACAAATAAAATCCAGAGAGATTTGGCAAAGCGGATGGAGACCTAATCAATTAGGCCATGAAGAAGTCGGCTCTGGTGCAGATGTAGAAGCCGGATCTGTTTAGTGTTTCTCAGCATCTATTGGCGGCCCAAGTGATTTATATTCCAACTGCTCTTTCAAGAAACGCACTTCATTGACAAGCACGTCAACTTCTTTCTCCAGCACATCGATGTGCTCTTGATAGATGATGATCATGCCTCCTATTCTATCTGGAAAGAGGAATTTATGTTTTATTTACTATTGGTATTTGCATAGACCTCAACGTATGCCTTGCATGTCTCGCAGATCAACGTTGTATGCAGATTAAATTCACCGTCTGGGAAATCTTCTGAACAATTTGTTTCTCCTTTCCAGATCAAAACCCCATGACAGTTATAACAAGTCATCTTCTTTTACTAGTTTCTAATTTTCTCAGTCTGGACTCGTGATCTCTTAATTCCTCTTTTACAATAATTATGTCTTTTGATACTTCACTTCTGAGTAGCTGAACCTCTCTAAGTATTGCCTCCATTCCTCTCTTCATACTGCCTTGAGTAAAAGCAATACGCCAAAGAGCACCAGCAGTAGCCACACCAATAACAGAAATTACTTCAAGCATTAAGACACCTCCATCTATATTCTATGCAAAATTTAAAACCACCAAAAGCCCCAAAACACTGGGATCAACGCTTTCTTGTATTAGCATCCAATATTGCAGGTTGGTCGAAAGACCCTTCAACTAAAGTTGGTGCGATAGCTGTAAGAGATAGACGTATCCTAGCTCAAGGTTTTAATGGATTACCTGTGGGTATTACGGATACCGATACTCGTTTAAAAGATAGAGATACTCGATTATCGATGACTGTTCATGCTGAAATGAACTGTGTTGCTTTTGCTGCTAAGTCAGGAGTCTCTTTGACAGGAGCAACGATGTACATCTGGCCTTTGATGACATGCAGTAATTGTGCAGCAGTTCTAATACAAGCAGATATAAACAAAGTCGTTGTCCCTGATTTTGTAGAGCCACTGAGATGGCAACAATCATTTGACACAGCCAGAGAGATGTTCATAGAAGCTGGAATAGCTGTTCATCGCATTCCTGTGCGAGGACCATTGGAGCCAAATGATGATAATGAACCTAGAGAAATCAGCGGAGACCTTGCATAATTCATTAGATTGCTTACTGTATCTATCAAGATGACCGCATCAGTATGCAATGAAAGACCTTAAGCTGGGTCATCGAGTCAAAAATAAAGTTGATGGTCGGCAAGGAATGGTTGTCGGAGCTGTTGAAGCCACTGGCGTTAAAGACATTCTTGTTCCAGTTGCTTTAGAAAAATCAACTCGTAAAGAGCTTTGGCCTTCAGATCAAATCGAACTATTGCCAAAGTCCAAACAGTTAATTGCACTCGGTGGCAAGTTCAATCCACCAAAAGGATTTCCTTTTAATACGAAATAACCATGGCACAGTGGGCACTTCCTCCAGATTTGCATTCAAAAATAGAAGGCGGCCCCATATGCTTTTTCCATGATCACAGTATTGGATCAAGGGATGCACTGATTCCTCGTTATGCAGATAGTCATGCATGCGTTCGATGTGTCAGTGCTTTAACCGAAGGTCGGCTTTCTCTTGATGTCCATCGAATAGAGAAACAACACCGTAGAAGATTTCTAGAATTCTGGTCTTTTGTTGAGATTGGATCAGCCGATGAATGCTGGCCTTGGAGAGGAAAGTTTCATAGTCGATGTAACTCAAGCTATTTCCCTATCCCTCGTCACTGGAATTCAGGTCGGCAATACTCTGCATCTCGTGTTGCCTGTTGGTTTACTTGGGGAGATATAGGACGACTCCCTATGAAAATGCTTTGCGGTGATAACAATTGCTGCAATCCGTTGCACATGAAGATCAAAGGTGTTCCTCATTTCCATCATCGACGTTCACTAGACACGATGGATATTGAATTCAGTACTCGTAAATTAGAAAGTGAAACATTATGTTTTCTAGAGACGACTGCCAATAAGGATCCAAAGACTTTTGAAAGATTAGAAAAAACGAATAAGGTTTGGATTGATTGGCGTATGGGTTCAGGAGTCCCAGTCAATTCAATAATGACTCCTAAATTTATGACCGAATAATATTAATTAGGATATAAAGGATAGTAATGAAAATGGTAGATGTCTTTTACGAAAGATAATGAGGCATACTTGAGGAGTAAAGGCTACTCTGGCACAAGGTTTGACTCTCCTAGAGATAGTGAACTAGTCGAGAAGAATAAACATTTATACGACTCAATCGTTAAAGCTGCTGGTGACGACGGCCAGTTAACGCAGGCAGAATACGAGACTATCTATAACGACCGTGGTCCTTGGGGCAAATATGCATATAACCAAGACTCTGTTACAGACGCATTAGCTAGAGCAGCAGCAGATACAGGTTTTAAGATTGACCAAAACACTTTAGATAGACATGATCTCGCCTATGACGGTGATGACATCATGGCGAAAATTGAAGCAGGGGATTTCGCACCTAGCATGCAGGACAAAGATAAATATTCCTACGAAAGAACAATTGAAGATGATGATGATGCTTGGAATGTTTTCAGGTATAAAGCAAACAAATCAGACCCAGTAGTAGAAGAAGAAGAAGAAAAACCTGTTAAGCCAGATGATCCGAAACCCGATTGTCCAGCAGGGCAAGTCAGAGGAGTGTCAGGTACTTGTATTGAAGACAAAGAATACGCTGACAATCCATGGGAGGAACCAACAAAAATTCCTAAGAATTTAAAAGACAAACGTGATGATTGGGACGCTAACTGGGATCCTTCTAGATATGTCGATGACTTCAGTGATCTAGGAAGCATTCCATTCGTTACTGATCTAATGAATAAGAAAGGAGTGGAGAAAGATTACAAAACAAATTTCCTTGATGCTTTCATGCAGAAGAAAGGAATGAAGGGAGATTATTAAATTTCCTAAACTATATAAAGGTATTCAATTTATTTAATCAATAATGACTGCAATAGCGCCAATGGGTAGCGATCCTCAAAAGACCGCAAGAGAAAGAACAGAGAAATGGCTAGAAGGTGTCTACCAGCAAGAACTAGGTAGGGATCTGGGTGACGAAGGTCGTAAGTATTGGACAGATGACATCCATGAGAAAGGCCAAACAAGAGAAGAAGTAATTGCAAATATCAGACGTAGTAATGAATACAAGGGATATCAAAGAGGAAAAGAAAAAGAGTTTGATCCTCCTGAAATAACTCTTCCTGTAGTTCCTGAGCGCCCAAAGAAACCACCTATTCATGGTGATCCCGAAGGTCCAAGAAGACCTAAGCAACCTCGCTACGACGATGATCAGAAATATGGAATCTATGACGCAATCAGTGCAACTGCTTCTGCTGGTAACAGGATGACAGACGACTACTACGGAAGATTCTTGCCTCAAATGAGAAAAGAAGTCTTACTTGGTATAGATGAAATAGGAGCTGCTGATCGTTACCACGGTTCTAGATATGAAGGCAAGCCACCTGAGTATCTAAATCCAGATGATCTATTTAAAAAATACAGTAGCGATAGTGACGACGACAGCGAAAGCGATTTAGAGAAACGTATTAAAGCACTAGAAGAAAAATATAATTCAGCGGCTGGATAGGTCAGCACTTCCAAATTCTTTCTGTTAATTTATGTTAAGTATCTTGCAGAATGAATGGCTGAGTCAACAGAGGCTAATCGTCTTTTCCTTCAGGAGACCTATAGAGATTTACTGAATAGAGAACCAGACGCAGAAGGAATGCAGTATTGGCTTGAAGATTTAGAAGAAAGAGGACAGTCTCGTGAAGATGTTGTAGCGAACATAAAACTAAGCGACGAATATCGGGCAATGGATTCTTAATCTTTTAATCAGAACAAACGAAAGAGACCTCTTGCATTTATAGATCAACTGTCTTAACTTCTGCGTAGAAGCCATATATTGTTGTGCCATTTCAACAGCTCTCAGTTAATAAAATTGGTGGCGAAGAAATGCCGCAGAGACTTTTATATAGCGTATTTAGGACATTAACTGATAGAGCATATCAGCCAAAGTCTCCAATGCTGGACGAAAATGACGATACTTCTCCAGCAGAAGATGTGAATGGCAAGATGTTTATAAAACAATGGAGTCCAGCAGTTAGAGATCAAAAGATGATTACTAAGGAAGCTTACGTTCCTTTTGATCATCCACATTTAACTCTTCATTTAAGAGGTGATCAGCCGACTATTAATGCTCTTAAGGAGATGTGTAAATGTCTTTGTTTTAATAGTCAATCTATTCACGAGACAGCAGACTCATACCGCATGCCAGTAAAGGATTTTAATCAATCCATTGAAGATTTTATTTACTCCAGAGTCGTGGGCTTCTACAGTCCCGATGACGACAAGCAATTCAAATGGCTTGAATCCGATAGAAATGAACAATTAGCTGCTGGTTATTCAGGCTTGATAGACTTTAATGCTGCACGAGAAAGAGGTATTGCCAAGGAGGTTGCACTTGAGTCATTACCACAAAATCTGTTGATAAACGCTACAGTAACTGGGAGTCTTGGGGATTGGCTTCGTCTACTTGAGCGAGCCAGACTTATGCGATGTAGCTACGAAATGAAGTCATTAATTGATTTGATCTCTGTAGAAGTTCGTAAATGGGTTCCTGAGATTTATAGCTGGTGGTATTCAGGATTGGAAAGGAAGAAAGCAAGGACAAAAAGCAAATGGGTCGCAGCATGAGGTCGTTGGGATGGGTAGATCTAATGACCTCTGGAATTTACATTCCTCGATAAGTTTATTACTTGATTCTTGTATTAAAGATCCTCAATACAGATGTTATGTACCTGCATTAAATGATGCATCGTATTTATCGGATACAGCTTTAGTCACATATTACGAAAAGGTGTATGGCACGTCCGAAGCCAACAGAACTACTGGTCAAGTTTTTCCCTGAATTAATTGATAAGTCCCTTCCTAGTTCAAATAAGGAAGCATCCAAAGAGTTAAACGTCCGAATTTGTGAGGCGATAATTTCTGATCTAATACGCAAGCATGATTCTCTCATGAGCTACATGGGAGAGGGAGCTTTAATCATCAGACTTGCGACTAGGCATGGTAAACCCAATGTGGAAATGCAAAACTTTATCAATCGTTTTTCCCTTGAACAAGATTTAAAAGAAGCAAAGAAAAATGATGATACGACGGTTGTCGAATTTATGAACGATGTCCTGAGCAAAGTAAAAAAATGCAAGTTTGATGAAGAAATTTGCATCCTTTTACTGGATAACTCTGGAGGCTCTGCCGCAATTATTCCTAGAGATAATCCGACGCAAAGAATACAAGCAATGATGGATGAGATATAAGTCATGCCAGAGCCAAGGGGAGTCAACAAATGTGACCTAGCCCCTCCGGCTGAAGTCATACAAGGAGCACGATCTGTTCTAGGAACAATTGATCTTGATCCTTACTCCAGTAAGGACATCAATAGATCAGTGATTGCCTCTCGTTTCTATGACCGAGACAAAGAATCCTTAGAAAATATTGTTCGTAGAGATTGGAAGATCAGTGGAGAGAAAAGAGTTTTTATTGGAGCTCCTGCTGGGGCTGCATTAACTAGACGATTGTTAAATAAAGCATTGACTGAATATCGCCAAGGCCGAGTTGAGCAATGTGTGATCTGGATTGCTCATAACGAATCAATCATTAGAGCTCCATGGCTATGGGATTTTCCAATGTGTGTCCCATTCAGAAGATTGCGACCGCAGTGGTGGGATGAGGAGTTGGAAACTTTCAGAGGAGTTTCTCCTTCTGACTGGTCGGCCATTAGTTATTTACCGCCAACAGATCCGTCCAAGTTCATGACCATGCTGTCTCGTTTCCATAACGTTTTCAGCCAGATGGGACGTGTCATCTTCAACGAATACAGCGGTGAAGCTGACTGGACTGAAACATACAGAGCTTCATATGGGAGGGACTATGACTACAGAGGATGATATGGATAGATTTCTTGCTCCAGATGGTGAGAAATATCTAACAATTCGATCAGTCGTCTACGACTCATGGATCATTTGGCAAGATGCCTTGCCTTTCGAGCGTGAGCTTAGAAGACTAATGACTCCAGAAATCTATAACAACATTGTTGAACTTGGTACAAGAGTCCACAAGATGCATCAATCCATGCCCGGATACAAAGCATTAGGTGAATCTCCATTTGAATTTATATCTTGGTGGGATCCTTTAGACCCAGACCCTGACTGGAAACAGGGTAAGAAATGCAGATTTATGATTAATGATTTCACTGCTGAAGAAATTGAATACTACAGCTCAGTCAAGAAAGGTAATAAGTTAACGATCAAACCAATGACCACTCGAATGGTGGAAGCAATTATTACTCCAGTCTCATAGATCTTTTCTACGCTTGTAGGTCAAGAATAAATTTATGTATGCAGCGATTACTAGCAAGAAGAGAAAAAAAGTAGTCATAAATAATCCAATTAATTCATAGGTTCTTCTAATTACCCAAAGCAGGCATTCTTTTAGCTTCCCAAACTTCTCGCTTAGCACCATAGGTATCTAAATCATCTTTGAATACTTGACTCTCAGCCGCTTGTTCTGCTGACCTTCTGTTCAATACATTAATGCCAGATCCACGATCAATACTTTTCCTACCGCCTGTACTGCCACCATAATTCTGTGCATGATGATTAGCTCTCCTTGCTCGTGCTAAATGCTTCCTGACTAAATCAGACTTCTTATTTCTGAGGCCCATATTCTGCTCCAAGTAATAATAATTTCTCAGGCCAATGTTCCTTTGGAATGTACTTCACCATTAAATAAAAGTGAAAATTATGGATCAAAGTGAACATGATAATGACGAGTGTCGGATTTAAAGATTTATTTGACTCGTTGAGAAGAGCATTACATAAAGCAAATCCTTCAAGCAGTTGACGCTCCATCACAGCACAAGTCAAAAGTTTTGCCTTATCTTTGTCTGTTTGATCCGTCAAAGCGATTGCTCGAACATTCATTTAACATTATCCTAGGCAGAATGAAAGAAGAATCAGTGAAAACACGTTTTGATCTCGTGCCTTGGGCTGCTGTTGGAGACATCGCTGACGTTCTCGGCATTGGTGCTCGAAAGTACACTGCTAATAACTGGTGCAGGGGGACCGAGTGGGGAAGATATTACGCAGCATTATGTAGACATATCTTCGCATGGTGGCGAGGAGAGGATCTTGACAGCGAAACAGGAAAATCACACCTTGCTCACGCCGGATGTTGCCTGCTCTTTTTGATGGAATACCAGAGAAATAGCTGGGGTGTTGATGATCGTTTTACTGGACCAGATGGACAAGAATTCACCAAAGGCGATGGGCTGAAATCAGCTCCATTTGATTTTGATTACGAACTATATAAAGAGGTTTTGAAGTGTCATCCAAGAGATGATGAACAGTCTTTAAAGTTTGCGACCGAGTGGAATTCTTCAGAAATTGATCACATTAACTTGGGCTTAGATTAATGATCAAAGTAGCAATTCTTGGTGCTGGAAATGCAGGTTGTTTTACAGCACTCCAACTAGGTGATCTTGCTAAAGACACAGGTCTTGAAATAGAGATTTCGATTATCTATGACCCCAATACTCCTGCTGAAAAAGTTGGTCAAGCTACCTTTCCTCACCAACCACATTTGCTTTGGAATGTCTTAAACGAAGAATTTAATTGGCATAAGAATCAAGTTGACGCAACTTTAAAAACTGGAATCCTTTACGAAGGTTGGGGGCAAAAGAAAGAAATCTTTCATCCGTTTCCCCCTAAGAATGTTGGGATGCATTTTTTCCCAAAAAAATTACAGGAATTAGTAGTTAAGTCTGGACAATTCAATATTATTAACCAAAACGTAGATAACTATTCTGACGTTGACGCTGACTATATATTTGATTGCAGAGGAAGACCTAAAGATGCTGACGATTACTCACCTCTGATTACGCCAGTTAACTCTTGTTTACTAGCTAAGCCAAAATGGGACACATCAATTCTCTCTTATACCAGAGCTGTTGCTACTCCCGATGGTTGGAGTTTTATTCTTCCAGCTAAGCCAAGCCTGCCAACTAGTCAGGGAGCTTTGGGTTATCTATTTAATAAAGATATAACTCCAAAAACAGATGCTATTAAAAATTTAAAAGATCAATTCGATGCATATATCACAGGTCATCTTGAATTCAAAAGCTACGTAGCAAACCATCCTGTTATTGATAAGCGAGTATTTCTTAATGGGAATCGTCTTTACTTCTTGGAACCTTTAGAGGCAACAGCTTGCTGGATACATACGGAATGGGTGATTCAATGCTTTGATCAAATAATTAGACCACAAAATAAAACAGAACCTTTAACTAATTGGATTCATAATAAGATCCATGAGATAGAAAGATTTATTCTTTGGCATTACCAGAACGGTTCTAAATTTGAAACTAAATTCTGGAAACATGCAAGAAATCTACGGACAAAGATAGACCCTAAATTTAATGAGTTAACT
>CEQW01015306.1_pt1 | contig 11395 bp, 12 predicted proteins | sample 530891 | NCBI WGS metagenome assembly CEQW01 (sample SAMEA2621066, study PRJEB7988) | marine metagenome | biome: marine biome (ENVO:00000447); feature: surface water layer (ENVO:00002042); material: "saline water (ENVO:00002010), including plankton (ENVO:xxxxxxxx)" | depth 5 m
TCAGGTCTCTTAGACATTTGTTAAAGCCTCCTATGATGTGATATCGAGAGCCGATACTGTGATGCTAAATACGTCTGCTGTGTCTGCTGTTGCAGTTAGCTTTTCACCAGCCATTAGAACAACTTTGTTCTGAACGATTTCCATTGAAGTGTTCGCTGGAACGCCTGCCGTATATATCAAGCAAGTTTGTGCTGTTCCTCCACTGTCAGCAACTTCGACTGTGATGTTGGCAGAGGAGTTTGTTTTGTTTGCAACGTGGCAAGATAAAACGATCGCAACGTCACCAGCCGATGAAGGTGCAGTGAATAAGACCGTTGAAGATGTTGTGGCGAGAGTTGACCCGCCTCTTTTAAAAGTTTCAGCCATTGTGAATAAGATCCTTTAATAAGTTAGCCGAGGGCAATCGCCAAGCCAATAGAGGGCGCAGCATTTGCGGCCTCCTGTGCTGCTGTAGCAGTTGCTTGAAGTGTGCTGATGGTAGCCCCGAAATTGGGGTCATCATTTACTGCAGCAGCCAACTCGTTTAATGTGTCGAGACTAGCTGGAGCAGCATCTATCAAATTAGCTATTGCGGTATTGATAGCAGTATTCATCGATGCGTTTGTAGGCATGATGTTTAACTGAGTATCAATAGCGATAGTTGCATCTCTGATATTTACCACGTCGTCCGCAAGCAAGTTGCTTGGGACAGGTAGTGGAAGATTAAAATTGGTTGTTCTAGAAACTGTTGACATAATTTACACCATTACGGCTCGAAGGTTACGGATTAGAGGGCGAGCCTCGGGGCCGCCTGTGAGACTTAGTTTTATTTTAGAGGCAGAAAGACCTGTTATGCCTGTGTCCTCGTAAACATACTCGTTGTAGCCATCTCCTAGAGGAGTAGCTCCAGTGAGGCTAAGTCCTGTGAATCCCGAATTGTCGTATTCTGGTGTTACCGCAGAAGTTCCGGGAATTTTTGCATCAAAGATGACTCGCATTGTTGAGCCACCTGATCCAACTTGGAATTCTCTACTTTGATAGAAGGCAGAGGTGTCTAATGTTCCTGTTACCGACTGAACTCCGGGAAATAGTACTGGTGAAACTTTTGAAGTTCCTGAAAGTACTGCTTGGATTTGCAGGGTGTCAGAAATTGAAGTTTCAAACTGAAGACTCTGTCCGGGAGTCAATTCAAATATCTCTCCTGTTGATCTTGTGTAACGGAAGAGAATTGAAGTTTCATTGCTTGGTAAATCCACAGGGGCAATTGCCTGTAGATCGGTCATGCTTGAAACAGTAAGTGATCCGAGATTAACTGTCTGTGAAGTAGAACTATAATCTGCAGCCACAAGTCGGAAAGTTAGATCCTTGTCCTGATGTGGTGTCCAAGTTGTAGCATTTGAGCTACTTAGTAGAACGCCAATAGTGAAAGGTTGTGCAGTTACCCATTGCTGAGAATTGCTATCAAACTGACCTAGTTCAGCAACCCTTACAGAATGAGTTGCATCGTTTGTAAGAATGACTACAAAATATTCTCTATTTTCTTCAAGGAAAACAGGCGTTCCAAAGTTTGCACGAACGTAAGTGTTCGCAGTTGTTAGATCAGAACCAACGATTATTCCGTCGGCTAGAACTGTTTGATTTGGGAACCCATTGTCTCCTTCTCTGATTTGAACGTAGACAGGATTATCGGTGTTTCCTATGGCAGCAAACTTAAGATCGATTCCTGTAATTTGGCGACCTTCAGTAAGTGTGAAACTTTGAGCCAAAGGATCCCATCCTCCCCACCATCTATTCGTCGTGATGGTTGTTACCCTGTTCCAACGTCTAACAACTAATTCTCCTGAACCTGTGTATTCAGCAGAACCAAAGGCTCCTCCAGCCCCATCGAAATCAACTAGCTTTACACCTGCAGGAACACCTGATGGAATATCAAATTGACCTGTGATTATGCCGTCAGTGTTGGCTGATGGTGCAGGATCGGGAGTAACATCAGTTCCATCAAAATCGATTGATGAAAGTTGTTCCCCATTTCCAAAACCTTCAATAGTGAAATTGACTGTTCTTGGTCTTAGGAATTCAATGTCGCTAATTGCTTCAGAAACTAGCTCCTGAGTCACACTTTGATTGGTTGATTGCATGTTGCCCCAACCGTTCGTGATCCTCCTTGTGGTTTCTTCTGTCTGCTCGTCAAATACTGTCCAAAGATCAATATTTGGATTTAGCGTAACCCTAGAAGGAAGAAGTTCGAAGTTGGCATAAGGGTTAATCGCCATGCTTCCAGTTGATAGCTCCTGAGTAATCAAAAGCTCATCACCGTAAGGTAAAAGGCTCCAACTTTCGTTATTTTGGGCTGCGTAAGTTGTTGATGCTGTAATTCCTAGCTGAAGATTTTGATCAACTATGACTGCATCCTGTGTAACACCTGTATCCCTGAGATTATTTGTAGGCAGAAGAGGATCAGTGAAGACACCGTATTTGGCTGTCGGCTCACGAGAGCTAATGTCCCTTTGAAGTCTCTCATCTGCCACTAACTGATAAAGCTCAACGACAGATTCTTTGATCTTGCGTTGTTCCTTCATGCTGACGACCCTTGTGCCGTCGTTAGTAACTTCGGGAGTATCAGCGTCAAACCAATAGTTCTTAACCTGTGCCAAAGGCAACTGAGTGTCGGTAACTATTGGGGCAACAGGATTGAAAGCAGATGAAACACCTTTTACGCGATGGAAGAAGCCATCCTTGTCGAGGGAGAGAACGTCAATTCTTGGCAACTTCCATCTATAGTCTGTCAAAACTAGGGTTCCTGAAACCGCCCCAGTAATATCAAAAGTTCCTGCATCACCGTCTACATTTGCAGGAGTTATAGAACTCAAGCATCTATAGGTCACATTGTATGTCGTTCCGGGAGATGGCTCATCACCACTAGGAGACCAATCAACCTGATCGGCTGTAAGAACATAATCTGTTCCCTCGCTGTATGTGGTATTTCCATCCGTAGAAGTTACAGACTGAATACTTAGAACCGATGTATCAGGAAGAGCGTCTAAAGCACCTGTGAAAGCACCATGCGTCATCGCAGTGGATTTTTCTTCAGTGATAACTACATCCTGAATATCTTGGAATGGTTTTCTGCTTGTACTTATTGTTTGAGTACTGCTTGAATTGGAAACCCTTGGCTCGTTAGCTATTGCCTGAAGATCAGGATCAATTGGAAAACTTTGAGGCGTTGCTTGCGGCTTGGTAATTTTGTGACCTAATACGTTAGCAACACCGTCTTGAACTGAGAAAACATGATTGCTATTTGAAGCATCTTTTCCAAGAGCAATTAAATTTACGCCTCGAACGATATAAGAACCATTTGCGTCCCTGTCGTATCTAGCGACTAATTGTGCGGCAGCATCTAGTGAAGGGGGTTCTGTTTGGTCAACGATAACTGCGTTAAGAACATCGTAAACACTGTAAAAAGTTCCAGCATTACCATCGCCAGCCCATCCCCATGTGATTTCTCTTTTCTTTCTAGCTGCACCACCTTCTTGATAGTTTCTAGTTCCAACGGCTGGATCTCTTAGGGCAGAATTATCATTTTCAGTGACGTTGCTTTCAACAAGACGCACACCGATTTGAGTTGATCCCGATGTTGGGATAGTAAAGGTTCCAGCCCCTACTTCTCGAACTGCCCCTGCAACATATATCGCTCCTGTTTCGAGCGTTACATATCCTGATTGAGCATCGATTGTAACTGAACCGCCTCTAACAACACCGCCATCCTTGAAAAGAACGTCAGATATTTTTTGTAGACGATTAGTAAAAATAGCTTGAACTTCATTGAGTTCAGCGGATTGCAAGCCTTTGCTTGCTAGAAATTCAACCTGATCGTAATTATCAGAAGCCGAAAATCTGTTGTAATAGCCTGTTAATGATGGCATTTGCGTCCTCAGATTTTAGAAGGTCAAGACGAATTCAAAAGCTTCCCTAGTGGCAGGGGTTCTTATGACTGTCGCAATGTGTTCGATCAGATACAGCGTACCCGAGTCAGTTACATCACCAGCGTTAAAGAACATTTGCCCTGAAGGGAGGGAAGCATCTACGGTTGCATCTAAAAAGATGCCTGTCTCCCGAATGCTTGCCGTATTTGCATCACTGAATTCCAACTGGAATTTGAGATATAGCAAATTCGTTTGAGTGGCACTTACATCATAATTACCACTAGGAAGTGAAATAGCACCTCCAGCATCAGCAACTACAAAATCAACTTGACTAGATTTTCTGTAGCCGATTGCTGAGAGAAGTCCTGTTGAACTTACTTGCTCAGAAGGAACCCCATTGGAATCCCAACTTGCGTCCCCTGCACCTATGCCGAGGAATATATTTCTGGAAGCAACTGAAGCGGCAAGGCCAGCCCTTCCAGATGTGACAAGAGTTGCCATTAGTTAGCGATCTCCTTTTTCATCAAATTCTAATCGAAGGATCAATTGGTGGTTGTATGTTTTGTCTCAATTGTAAGGGTAGAGGGGTTCCATGCTTGTAATTCGCCCACCCAATCTCCGACATTCCATCCATTATTATTCTCAGTCCACTGGCCCGATTGCCAATCGCCATGAGATAAGTCTACCCACTCATCGGCAGACCAGCCGCCTGAATAGGTGTGCCACTGAGTCTGACCCCAATAACCTGTCTCTGTGTTCCAGTATCCGACAGTCTCCCATCCACCATCTTCCCAAGTGTGAGTATCGGAAGTCCAAGGGATCGAAACTTGCCAATTGTCGGAAGGCATCCATGTCGTTGTATCTCCATGCCAGAGATGACCGTTTTCGACACCTGACCATATTTCGTCATCCTGAACCCAATTATTCGTGATGAACCTGACCCACGTTGCATATATGGATCTTGTGTGGAGTCTTTCTGCAATTCCAGCTTGACCTGAATAATCGAAGATAATGGTAACGAACTTCTTATGTTCGCTATCGACTCCGTGAGGCCAGAATGTTTCAGTAATTAGGTCAGTATGTGTTCTATCTAATGCAACTGGCAGAACTGGAACAGGAACGAATTCACTAAGTTCCCCTTCTTCTGATAACACAAAATTACCGACTTCTGTTATGCGTCGGATTGTCGCACCTGAACGGGAACTCTCAGTAACTTCAAGGGTTTGGACGGATGTATCAGTAAGTCCAGCGATCTCAGTTTGACGCTCGAAGCGTTCTGTAATCTCACTAAATTCGAGACGACTTACATGTTCAGAAAGAATTCCTTCGCCTGTTGTTGGATCACCTTCACTAAGTTGTATTGCACCAAATCCAAACTCCTCCTTGAAGCGTGGGTTGAAGCATGTGTTGGTATCTCCTAGTTCTGAATAATCGGATAAATAAATTCCAGCTTTTGAGAATGAGCTATGACCGATTTGAATATTATTTTTAAGACCTGCCCAATCAATTCCACTTTCCCATCGGTTCTTATAATCATTAGTTCCGATCCAATCAAAGATCGCTTGCTGCCATGAATAATGACCTTGGTTGAGCCATGTTTCGGTAGAAGTATTCCATTGCTCGAAGCGATACCACCAAGGGCCAGCCGTCCAAGAAATAAGGCGAGATATAGTTACGCCTACATCGGAAATATGAAGACCCTTGAAAGGGTTATCTCCTAGCCTGTGAATATCTAATAAAGTTCTATCTTCATAAGCACCATGATCGGTATATCTGCGAAGTATTCCAAGTTCACCAGTTGCCCCAAAATCTAGATTTCCAGTGGCTTGATGATTACGTCCAAAACTTAGTTGAGGCCAATTTTTTTCAGGATATAAATAAACCCCTGTATGATCTGAAAGCCAAGATCCAGAACTTAATTCAGTATCATTTAACCAAAATCTTCGGAAATCAAATTGGGTTGAATACACCCTAAAAAGCTTCGACCTTATGGGAGATGAAAGCTTAGTGACTTGAATAACATTGTCAGTGAATTCTAGGCCGTTGGGCGCAGCGTCTAGACCTAATTGAAAGTCTGCCCAGTTGATAGTTCCTGCTTCTGACTCTTCAATAGTTGCTGCAAAGTCGATCCAACTTAAAGAAGTTGCGACTGCTGCTTTTGTTCCTCTAATTCTTTGCCAAGCAATACCTTCAGCAACCGCCCTTTGAGTGTCAGGGACGTAAGGTAATATCTCTCCTAATCCATATTCATAAATGAGCCATCCAAGAACAGTCTCATTTATATTTTGAAATTTACTTGTTCTTATACCTTCAGCATTCGTGCCAAGGCGAGACAGAACATCAATTGACTCTGATAGATCCCTCTCGAATTGGGTTGAACTTGAAGGTAATAAATGATTCATCGGTCATAGCCAGCAAGATTAACTGTGATAGTTCCTAACGCTGCAGCAGAGGAGTCATCTATATCTAGATCAGTTGCAGGGCTGGTAAGTTCCACACGCTGAACCCCTGCTAAATGTAATTTCTTAATTAACCAACTTCTTGAAAGGTTCCAGCCGAGACCGCCCTCGCTTGTAAAGTCGGATCGTATTGAATCTTCTAACCCTGTAAGAATTGAAGTTGGAGTATCGGGATATAAATAAATATTTGCAGTAACAGGGGTCTCAACTATGTTTGCTGAAACAACTGTTAAAACGTCTGTAATCACTCGAACGTCATCTCGCTGTAGTTTGTTATCAACTGCCGTGATTAAGCTTGTTGAGGCTGTTCCATCCCCAGCCGTTCCGAGGGCTGCAGTTCTTATTCTTACCCGATAATCGTCATCCGTTTCTAAAGGTGTTTCAATTCTGGTTACATTGTAAATTGCACCTAATGTATCCAATGCAGATCCAGTTGTTGTTCTGATTGTGGTGCCTTCATTTGAAAGTATCGCAACCTGAACTTGACCACTTGACGGAGAAGTAACTAATGAATCTTGAACCCTATCATCAGCAGTCAGGGCTTGATACCTATACCAAGACCCACCGCCCCCAGTGGAAGATCCTTTTATTTTTTCTACAACTCGGGTTCTCAGTGCTGTATCTGTTTCCCCTGTCGTCCTAGCTACGTTATAAAAATCGGCTAAATTATCGAGATCGTTACCTGTGGCAAGTCCTAAAAGGGTTGCTTTGAAAGCGTCATTAATTCGCTGTCTTAAAACGACCTCTCTATATGCTGCAACTTCTAGAAGTTTAATTCCCGGATCTGAAAATAATAATGCGTCATATCCTGTATTACGGCTCTTAAAATCCGCAACCAATGTTGCAAAAACTTGGTCAAAACTTAATGCTTCAACTATCTGCGGAGTAGGCAGATCAACCCCAGTAACAGTCATAGATCACCTCCAACTCGTAGATCGTTAATTGTAATTTCTGAGCCATCCACAAGAAAGGTGAATGTTAAATCAAAGATAGCGTATCCTGCACCCACCTTTTGAACTTTACATTCATCACATCTTAATCGAGGTTCCCATTTAGCCAAAGCGTCAACAGTTTCAGCCCTCATCAAACCTAAAGTTCTTTGATTAAGTGGGTTGTCTATTAGAAGTGGCAAATCACTTCCATAATCCCTCCGCATGACCCTTGTGCCTTTACGAGTGGTCAATATGTCTCGTACTGACTGCTCGATGTGTTTAACACCTGAGAGGGCTTTACCAGTTGTTCGATCAATGCCTAACATTTTAGTCTTTCCCCTTTTAAGATTCTACTGAAGTCTTATGTGGCTGGATAATTAATCTTGATTGATGAAGCAGTTTGAGCAGGGGAATAATCGATTTGTTCTTGGAACCTTGTGTCAGGTTGTGCAGTGTTTTGTGAAGTTCCTGCAGCATGATCCCCTCGGTCTAATTGTGTTGCTACGTCTAAAAGTTGTTGAATATCTCTTTCACCATTATTAACCACTTGAGAAATCATACCCCCTGCGGATGTGTCTCCTCGAATTAGAAGTTCCCAAACTGGCTCAAATTCTTGTCCTGCTATGGTGTCGATCAAATCGTTGTCTGAAATTCTTGTAAGGTTAGATCGCAAACCGTTTATCATATCGGCTGGATCAAGGTCTGGAAGGTTTTCGGTGCTTTGAACATTTTCAATCAAGTTTTGAAATGTTGTTGCTTGTGTGGCTAAATCACCTGAAATAAATCCACTTGAAATTCCAACATCTAGAACATCGTTAATCGTTAAATCGCCACCCGATAAGGCAGTTTGCAAGAAGTCAAAACCTCCTACTCCTGCAGTTGGAACATTGATACCAGCAAAAGAAGCAACCGAGGTCGCAAATGAAAACATATTTGAAGTATTGAACCCATCATCAATATCATCGATAAATCCCATCACTTCTGAGAGGGGGCCGAGATAATTGCTTATTCCTAATGTATTTATCGCAGCCCCTAGAACGTCCGAAGGGATCACATTCATTAAACTATTAAATTCACCCATGAATGAACCAAGGGAAGAAAGTGGCCCTGCTGCCCCTGTCACATTGGTCATAAAGCTTCCAATATTTCCAAAACTTCCAACGGCACTTGATACCGATGGGATTGAAGCAACTGAACCAATAAGAGAGGACGCAATACCAAACACACCTCCTCCATTATTCAAATGTATTGGATCACCTAATAAATCTAATTTTTGATTTCCAGAAAGATCGGCAGACATTCCGATAATTTGATCGGAACAAAGTAATTTCCCTTTCACATGGAAAGCATCGCAGTCGGCTTGAATGAAGGGACTTTTTAAAATTATTTGCCCCCCCGCATAAACTTTCACAGATCCGGGAGTTTCTACCCTTACAAGATTTTGACCTAGATCAAATTCAATTAATGTTCCATCGGCAAAAATCTTTCGCCAAACATCATCCCGAATTTCTCCTATAGGCCCGAATTCATATCCATCGGCCATTTCTCCAAAGGGGGCATTTATAGGAGCCATAAAGTCCGAGGCTGGCATTACATAGCCATTCTCAAGACTTCCTCCCATACATAGAACAGGGACTATATCCCCAATTTTTGCAGGAACCCACTCGGAAACACCACCCTGAAAGGTGCTTGCGTTGGGTTGCATTAGAGGAAGCCAGCCAGATAAGAAGCTATTTTTGGGATCGTTTTCGTTGCCAAACATCACTCGCACCCTGATCTTCTCAAGATCAACCTCTTTTATGAGGCCCATGCGAATGACGTTTGTTAGGTGTCTTCCCTGTTCTGTTGCTTCAAAATTTCCAACGCCTCCAGTATTGCGATTGGATTTTTCAAGCTGAAAGTTCACGTTTGGCTAACTCGAAAAAATGGCGACAAACAAGAGGAATATCTTGAGGTTTTTCAACCGCACAATCCCCTACTGCATAAAATTTTGCAGCTAAATGCAACACGCCTTGAGCGTATTTGTGACCATAATTAGTCGAAGATACTTTTGATCCAATGAATGTATCTGCTTCCGATAAAGCAGCAGAAACATATTTTTGACAGTCACTAGGATCAAATGATTTAAGTTGCAAAAATCTAGCTAAATCTGCCCCCTGAATTTGGAAGGTTTTTTCAGCTTTTTTTGTAGCTTTTTTGGTTTTCTTTTTTGTAGTCATTGCTCGAAGATTTCCTTTAGTAGTTTACGAAATGGGATTACTTTCCGTAACCTTTTTTCTTTGTGCCTTTTGATTTCTTTTTCATGGGTTTCATGGGTTAATAGTCTCCTCTGTGTAGTCTACGGAATCTTCTGGAATATGGCTTCGCAATGTAATCGAATTGATAGCAGGGGCAGGACAATTATCTGGATAATTGCGATCCCAGAAACCTAGATCGACTCCGAGTTTGTAAGAATGATACTTGATTTCGTATGTTACACGAATTGAACCGATAGGAATTTCTCCATCTCGGTCAATGTCTATTTCGGTTCCTGTCATTAACAAATGGCTTGATTCAGCGTCAGTAACCCTTAAACCATCCATTGCCCCTTCTATGCCTAATGCAAGACCGTCTAGAACGTCTTCTACATCGTCTAGGGCTTCAGCAACCCCTTCAATATCAACTCGCAAGGTGCGAAGATAACCACCTTCGAATTCACTTTTGTCAATTGGTAAACTATCTTCTGAAGTTGCCGAAACAATTATCAACGGCATTTCTTCTGGATATATTTGAGCAGAAGATCGGGTGCTATAAACACGCCCTTCAGCATGAGTCCAATAGTCACCATTTTCTGTGACTGTTCCTATACGCTCGGCAATGCCTTCTCGTATTACTCGCCTTGGATGTGCATAATCATGGGCCATTAATCTCTAGCACTTGTTCTTTGCAATAATAATGTCATTCCTGTATGACCATCATCTTGTATATCTCTAATTCTGTAGCCAGTATTTCTTATTAGAAGATCATCTCCTCTTCGTGGCTCGATAGATATGTCATTGGTGTTAATTCCAAGAATAGGTTGTGCCGAGTTCACAGGCATCCCAGTTCTAGGATCAACGGTCATGTAAGATTCTTGGAAAATTCCGTTAAAAGTATAAGAATTCCCAGTAGTAGGACGAGTGAGAGTAATAGGTTCCCCCATTACCCTCACATTCGCCTTCAAGACCCTGTTTGAGAGGTCGTTGAGCATTACGCTACTTTGTTGCCGTGAATTTGCAGATCCACTTGGTTGCCGTCTACTTTAACAACAAATCCAACAGCAGGATTTGAAGTATTATCGTCAAGCTTTTTAGTGCTTGCATCGTAGTAAGCAATATCACCTTGAGCCAAAGTTGCTGCTGACTCTTTAGTGAATTCGTACACACCTGAAACAGATACAGCCCCAGTTTCGCCCGAAGCGATGTCTGTGACTGCAACTCCTACAAGATTGCCCTCGATAACAATGTCTCCACTTGAATAAGAAGATGAAGCCACGAGGTCTAGGCTATTGCCGTTTTGAACGAAGTTTTTCATTGATTAAGCTCCTGTTGATTTGTAGAAGCCTCTGTGGTTCAAGAGGGTAGTTCCGAAATCTAGACGAGCATAAATACATACGCCATCAGGATCCCTTTCAGAAACTGTGTCAACTTGAGGGCCACTTTCACCAGCAAGATATCCATGAGCAATCATGTCTACCTGTGCAGGGTCAGCCATTACATAATAATTCGCTTCAGAAGCATCATCTAAACGTGGCTCAACAATTATGCTGAGTGATCCTGTAAAGATGTTCACGTCGCCTGTAGTTGCTGGCTGAATTGGTGCCAAGAACTGCTGTGCTGCTGTCTCAAGTGAAGTTGGAACTGCTAAATATCTAGGGCGAATATTTACCCTGTTTCCTGCGATATCGGTTTGAGTTCTTAATGCCTTACGAGCGTCAGAAATAGCAGTTACACCGATAGCTCCTGTTCCAGAGTTATTGTGATCAGCGTGGAAAAGTGCTTTGCTGTCATAAGACATCGCAGCATTACCAGTAATTAAAGCCCAAACTTGGTTTGACTCAAATAAGCTCATTCCTCTACCAATC
>CEQW01013443.1_pt1 | contig 11327 bp, 11 predicted proteins | sample 530891 | NCBI WGS metagenome assembly CEQW01 (sample SAMEA2621066, study PRJEB7988) | marine metagenome | biome: marine biome (ENVO:00000447); feature: surface water layer (ENVO:00002042); material: "saline water (ENVO:00002010), including plankton (ENVO:xxxxxxxx)" | depth 5 m
CCGTTGGTAATGCATGGGAATTCAGACTTCTAGGCCAGGACTGGACCGCCTCCACTGACAACATCTACGACGGTGAGGTCACCGTTTCCGCAACTTCAACCGAAGGCCATGCGCTCAGTTATGTGTTCAGTGGTCGTGAAGGGTTCATCAAGAGCCTTCTTTGGACGGACAACGAAGGGATTGACCACTTGGAGATGAACCTCAACCAAAAGAAAACAGGCTACACCGGCGATGTATTCTTCTATCGTGCAGGAGATATTCACGACAACACCTATGAGGAAAACGACCAGGAGATTTACGACACCTTCCTTGATGAGGGCTACTCTCCAAACGAAGCTTGGGATACCTTGGTTTGGTACCTTGACGTCGAAATCAGTCAGCAAGGCGGCTCCGGTTCACTCAGCATCAAAGACCACCAAGGGGCCTCTCCCCTCACCCGTGCTTGGGGCGCTGGAGCGACTGAAAAAGGTTCATTCGGAACCATTCCAGCCAATTCAGGGGACCATTCAATCACCGTAACGCTGCGCGGGGAAGATTCCTTTGTCCACCTCAAGGTTGCAGGGGCGCTTGTTCGTTCTTGGACGCTTTGAGGTGTCGACTTGCCCACCCTCATCATGATGCACGGGATGACGGGCGACGCGTCAATGATGCGGCCTTTTGCCGAAAAAATTCTACCAGAGGGATGGACATTATTGGTCCCTGAAGCCCGTTTTCAACACCCCAACCGGGGGTTCACATGGTGGCGATACGAGGATTTTGAAGCTGATGTGACTCGTCGCATGTCGCTCTCTCGGAAGGAGTTGATGGACGTTGACTCGAGCCTTTCACAACTTGAGAAATTAATCGCCGAAGAAGCCCCACTCGGTCCTTTGGTGGTCGGTGGTTTTTCTCAAGGTGGTGCCATGGCGCAAGAACTGCTCCAACTGCCCATCGCTGACAGAATTCAGGGTGTGGTTTGCATGGCTACCCGCCTCGTGCGACCAATGGAACTCCGTCTAAGGTTGAGCGAATTGGAGAACAAGCGCTTGTTTTGGATGCACGGAGAGAAGGACCTCCGCGTCCCAATCGAGGACGGTTGGGCCATTGCACATCTGTTCGAGTCAGCGGGTTGGGCGGTTGAATTGATCGAGCATCCCAAAGGGCACATGATACCCATTGAACATCATCAAGCCCTCAAAGAGTGGCTCATGACCTTTTCTTGAGGTAGCGGTTGGTTTCGTCAAACCCGCCGATGAACATCGGCTGGTCGCCTCTTAGGTCAAACACCACGGGGACGGTACGATGGCCCGTGACCTGCACGACAATTTGGCGCATGCCCTTGTGTTCATCAAAATTGTACTCGGTAAAACTCAGTTCCCTGTTGTTGAGGAGATTCTTCAGGGCCCGACAGTATCCGCAAAAATGCCCGGTGTAGATGAGGAAATCCGTCCCGCATTCCTGCGCATGGTCAAGAATCATGGCCTCAGACATGTTTCTTTGCCTCTCGCCAAGCCCTATAATGCCTTGTCCTTCAATGGCCTTGAGGGGTTGTTCTTGGGTTGGATAACTTCAATTATCGCCCACGGGCGTTGAGGTTTATGCCCACGATGGCTTGCATTGATTGCGGGAACTTCGTGTTTGAAGCAGATACATGGCAGGCCATGCTCGTGAAGATGATGCCTCACTACCTCGAGGTTCATCACGATGTCATCGCGGGGGAAACCGAACTTCCACGCGAGGAGTGGATGGCTCGGTTCATGGAGGCCTACCGGTCAGCGGAGGCACGTCAAAGCAAGGCTGATTAGGTCGCTGGCCTGATACTGCTAATCATAAAGCCATGGTGCCCATAGCCCTGCAATGGCGAACCTTGTCTTCATTCATGCATCGGACGGAAGCAATGCCTCGTTGGCCCAAGAAGTTGAGGGGTACGCCATCGACTTGGGACACACGGTTGAGCATGTATCGCTCAACGCCTGCGATTTCCCGGTCTACACTGTCCAACGGGAGAAAGAAACCGGTGTCCTCCCAGGTCTATCCGATTTGATGGCCACCCTTGACCGAGGCGATGCTTGGTTCGTGTTCGCACCCGAATACAACGGCTCTTACCCGCCCGTGCTGAACAATGCCATTGCATGGCTGAGCCGCGACGGGGATGATTTTCGACGGTTGTTTCGGGACCGAACCGTTGCCCTTGGCACCCATTCGGGAGGCGGCGGCCAACACGTCATCATGGCCATGCGGATGCAGTTTTCCTTCCTTGGATGCGTGGTGATTGGTCGGTCGTTGGTCACGAACAAAAAGAAATCAGCCAATCCCGAAACCATTGAAGCGATGCTCAAATCCATGACGACGAGGTGATGAAGTGAAACGAGACATCAACGCCATTGTACCCACGCGCACCGTTCTTGAAGGAGGCGGTTTCAAAGTTCGACGACCCGCTGCGATGGGTCGTCTCATGAGTCCATTTCTGTTGCTCGACGAAATGGGCCCTGTGCATTACGGTCCGGGCGAAGCGGTCGGGGCACCCAGCCATCCACATCGTGGGTTTGAGACGGTCACTTACCTGTTGTCCGGAGGCATGAAGCATGCCGATTCCGCTGGAAACAGCGGTGACCTCAATCCCGGGGATGTCCAGTGGATGACGGCCGGTCGAGGCGTGATCCACTCCGAACTCCCTCAAGAGCACATGATGGAGAACGGGGGCTTAATGCACGGTTTCCAAATCTGGGTCAACCTTCCAGCGAAGGACAAAATGATGGAACCACGCTATCAAGACATTCCATCTGAAGACATCCCAGAAGTTTCCAACGAAGACGGCACGGTTTGGGCGAAGGTCATCGCTGGCGAGGCCCTTGGTGTATCGGCGGTCATCGACACCGTCATTCCCATCACGTGCATTCATCTGAAGCTCGAGAAAGGAGCATCGTATTCACATGCTTGCGAGCAGGACCACAACGTTATGCTCTACGTCTTTGGTGGTTCACTTACGGTGGAAGGACGCTCGCTTCATGACGGCAGTCTTGGCCTTCTTTCACCCGGAGAATCGGTTTCCATCATCGCCGAGGACGACGGGGCTGAATTGTTGATTCTTGGCGGTCCCGAACTCGGCGAGCCGATCGCTCGTTACGGGCCTTTCGTCATGAACACACGTCAAGAAATCCATCAAGCGATTGAGGATTACAACAACGGCACCTTGGCATGACCAAGCTAGTCGCTGAGGAAAACGCCTCAATCAAAGGGCGTTGGCCGCTTCAACAACTTCGGCGTAGTTGGGTTCGACACCAGGGTTTTCAGCGACCCATCGGTATCGAACGATACCAGACTGGTCAATGATGATGACGACGCGGTTTGCACTCACGTAGCCGTCAATGCCTCCAAGACCGACAAAGGCAGCATCGTAAGCGTTGACGGCTTCCCGGTTCAAGTCGGAAAGGAGCTCGAATTCAAGGTTGTATTTGCGAGCAAACTCAGCGTTTGCCCAGGGGGAATCTACGCTGATGCCCAACACGGTGGCGTCGGCGGCATTCAAAGCGGCCATGTTGTCTTGGAAAGCACACATCTCTTTGTCGCACACGCCAGTGAACGCTCCGGGATAGAAGACGAGAATCCTTTTCTTTCCTTCGTATTCTGAAAGCGAGACTTCTCGCTTGTCGGTGGCTCTGAGGGTAATGGCTGGGGCGGTGTCTCCAATGTTGACCATGCGTCGTGCCAGCGGACGCCCCCTCTTAATTTTCATGTGCCATCATTTTGGCTTGATTTCAATCCTCGCCTTTGATGGTGTGCCGTTCTCTTAGGAGGAATTCTGTGCAAAATCAAAATTGGTCCCGGAACGGGTCAAGAAACGTACCTTTCGTGGCCATTTCCGAGGTAAGATGCTCGCGCCGGGATTCGAACCCGGGTCGACGGGATGAAAACCCGTAATGATGGACCTGGCTACACCACGCGAGCGGTAGTTGGCCCACTTACGCCCTGTTCATAACCGTTCCCGTGGAAGGGCTTCATGCGGCATTAACCGCCGGCCGCAACATCGTCCTCGCCGATGTTTGCCCACCATTGCCAAGCGTACCACGAGAACAAAATTCCGAGAATGCACACCAAGGCCAGGAGAATTTCGTGGTCAAGAAACCACATCATGGCGTCAAGCGCCGCCTCCCCATAGAGACCGATCAGGATGGCTTCAAGGCCGAAGCGTAGACTCCTGCCGAGGAAACCAGCGACGATGAAGGGTTTCTTGGCCATTTGTCCCATGCCGGCCATCCATCCCAGAACCTTGTACGGGATGGGTGAAAAGGCAGCGATGAAGATGCCAACACGGCCATATTGAAGGGTTAAGTGTTCCAATTTCCGAAGGTGCTTCTCTTGCCCAAACCGCTTCATGAGGGAGGTGCCCCATCGCCCACCAATCCAATATCCGACCAGTGAGCCGAGCACCGAGGCCACGGTCACAACCAGCCAAAGCCACACCACCAAAGGAAGGTCGCCCATGGCGTTCACCAGCATGGGAATGTAAAGCAGGTCGGGGGGGATGGGTTGGACGATGGCTTCGGTGAATGACAGGACGAAGAGGCTCGCCGGACCGAAGACTTCGAAGGCTTCCAGGATGGTTGCCTTCCAACTCATGGGCGTCGCTAACGGCGCTCTTTCAAGAAGATAGGGGTGAGCGGTGCCTTCATGGGGTGGATTCCGTTCATCAAGGCATGGAGCGGGTCTTGGATACGGCCGCCTTGCTTCACTGGCCCCCTGCCCGTCTTGCTGGGGGCATCTGCGCATCTTCTCAGCGCTCGGAACTCGAGCGGTTGAGTCCTGCTCGAACGATGTTGGTTGAGTCCGCTGATATTCAGTGGAGGGATGTGTCCCCTTCAGCCATTGAGCAAGCCAAAAACTGTGCCAGCGCTTCGGGTGATTTGGCCAGACTCTCCGACGTTGACGTTGATGTGTTGGCGTTGGCTTTGGAAGTGGAGGCGATTTTGGTAACGGACGATTATCGGTTGCAAAACACGTACCGTCATGCCGGTGGTTCGATTGAAACCGTCGTCAATGCCCCCTCAAAAAAGGTGTGGATCTGGGAATTACGCTGCATCGGCTGTGGAGATACATCGCCTCTGCCCGCTGATGTTCCACGGTCAAAGAAAGGGCCTGCAGGGGAATGCAGCGCGTGTGGTTCACCGATGGAAGTCAAGCGTCGGCGAGGATGATCATTCATCTTCTTCGTCGGACTGAAGGGCCTCGAGGGCCTCGACTTTCTTTTCAAGGTCCTCAACGCTCATGCCGCTTGGGTCCAAGCCCATGGCCTTCGCCCGGTCCATCAAGACCTGGTCAGGAGTGCGGCCTCCAGCCTCGAGGTCGGCGATGGTTTGGCTTGTGTCGCCAAGCGTGGTGGCCTCGTTGAGTCCTTTATGGAATTCTCCCTTCGAGCGGCCGAGCGCATTGGCCAACTCAGGTAGCCTTTGAGCTCCAAAGAGTACGAAAAACAACAAGAGCAGGATGCTCAATTCGAGAGGTCCAAGTCCGCCAACCATGGTGCTTCCTCAAAGGTCCCTTGCGCTCCCCGTTGTTGAAGGCTTTCATCCTTCAGTGTCTCAAAAGGGGATTAACCCCCACTGACCGGAGGGAGAAGGGCGATTTCAGCTCCGTCCTCGATGACGGTGTTTACATCGCACCGGTGGCCGTTCATGGCCACCGACAGGCCGAAAGAAATCCATTCGGTTAATTCCATGCTGACCACGAGGTCGTGAATCGTTGAACCCGAGGCCGCCGTTAACTCGTGGCGCCGTCCTCCAAGGCGTTCGGCCAAGGGACCAAAGGCCATGACGACCATCTTCACGGTAGCATCGTCCGGGGCCATGCATCGGCTTTCGGGCAGGGATTTATCAATGCAGTTCCGTATGGTGCCAACATGACCCCGGCACTTGAAGCCCGTGAACTGTGGAAACTCTACCAGGCCGGCGATTCAACGGTGGAAGCGGTGCGCGGTGTGAACGTGTCCATCAATGCTGGCGAGATGGTTGCTGTGATGGGTCCTTCCGGTTGCGGAAAAACCACCTTGCTGAACATTTTGTCGGGAATTGATGAACCCACCTCGGGTGGTGTCGTGGTCAATGGACAGCCGTTGTATGGCATCTCTGATGATGCACGCACTGACCTTCGAGGGGAGCATTTCGGTTTTATTTTCCAAGATTTCAACTTGCTTCCTGTTCTCTCCGCCGTTGAGAACGTGGAGTTGCCTTTGCTCTTGAAAGGCCAACCCCCTCAGGAGGCGAGAAATGAAGCGCTGCGAGCCCTTGCTCTGGTTGGATTAGCGGACCGTGGTGAGCATCGTCCGGCGGAACTTTCCGGCGGCCAGCAACAACGCGTGGCCGTTGCTCGGGCCATTGTTCATCAACCATCGATCATCCTTTGCGATGAGCCAACCGGCAACCTTGACAACGCTACGTCCAACGAAGTCATGGGTCTTTTGAGCGAGATGAATCAACACCAAGGGACCACCTTTCTGATTGTGACCCACGATTCAACGATTGCATCGAAATGCCAACGAACCATCACGATGAGCGATGGAAATATCCTTTCGGATTCATCGCTCGCTCCGCATGAGGAGGAATAGGGTTGCTGGTTTGGGCCGTGCTTGTCGCCATCACGTTGTTGGCGTTGAGCACGGTTGGATTGGTTCTTTTTGGCCGTTGGAAGCAACTTTCCTGGTCGTCAAGAATCATCGTGGTCGTCACGGGGCCAATCGACGGTGTGCTGGGGCTTTGGTTGTTGAATTGGATGGGCGTTTCCAGCCTCACTGCCTCCATGGGCGGTCTTCTGTTGGGCATCATGTCGATGCTGTTTGTCCAACCTCTTGTGCTGCCACAACGCCTGCTTGTGTGGCGGCTTGCCCGAGAAAACATGGTTCGCCGAAAACGTCAATCCGCCCTGATGATCGCTGGATTGGTCATCGCGTCAGCCATCATCACTTCCTCGCTGGTCGTGGGTGATTCCCTTGACATGACCGTGGGTCAAGAAGTCCGTGCTGCTTGGGGTGAGACCGATGTTCTCGTCTCTGGTTTGGACCCAACAACGGGTGTGTCGGTTGAGTTCGAGCAAGAAGTAGCCGACCGTTTTTGGAAGGCCCTTGGTGAGGACCAGCGTCTTTCGGGTGAGGTCGATGGGCGACAGTTTGGAGTTGTCACCTCGGTAAGCCTTGCAGCAGAGAATGGACGTGCAGAACCCTCAATCGCACTCTTTGCCAACAATGCCACCATTGACAGCGAGGCCGTTTGGGCTCCCCTCGACCCGACCGGAGGATTGAGGTTCTCCGATATCGCCCTCGCGAACGCCCAAGATGACCTCCCCATGGTGGCCATCAATGCCGTTGCAGCTCAAACCCTCGAGGTCGAGGTTGGCGATGTATTGGAACTTGGAATGTTCGTCTCCCGAGACAATGTGCGAGTTCGCACGACTGAATCCGTGGAAGTGATGGCCGTGGTTCCAAATGATGGTCAAGGTGCCATGGCAGGGACGCGTTCACCGGCTGTCTTTCTTGACCTTTTAACCGCACAAACCCTCCTTGAAATGGGCTCAAACATCAACCGCATGGCGTTCGCTTTCGGAAGCGATGTTTCCGATGAACGGCTGAGGAGTATAGTGCCGGAGCTTGAAGCGCTCATGGACGAGGTGTTAACGGCCACCGATGTTGGCATTTTGTGGACGTTGGATGAAGGGACATCATCCCTCACCGTCTCTTCTTCGGTAGGCCTCCAGCGCCTGAGCGGTGAAGATGTTGCGGCCTTGCGGGAAAATCAATCCTCGTTGTACCCCGATGCCTCCTTGCTTGAAGTGCTGCAGGTGCCGCTCATCGATGCTTCATACCAAGACGAACCCCTGTTGACACTGGCAGATAGCGAGGTCGACGAATTACGACAGAGTGATGACGCTCTGTGGCACATCACGGCCAATGGGCTCGGCTTTGAACGGTTTGACAACCAAGAAGCGTGGTTGTGGCAGGTCAGCAAAGGTGAGCGTCTCATCGATGTCGCATGGGATGAGGGGAACGATGCGGTGGCGTTCCTGTCAGGGGATGAGGTCTTCCTTGCGGACACCGATTTGGTTGATGATACCGAACGCGCCTCATCCGCTCTGCAAGACACGCCTGTCGCCCTCGCACGTGCGAGCGAGGGCTGGTACGTTCTGACGGAAGGTAATGCCAACCACACCTTGCTTTTGCTGGATGATGATTTGGCCATTCAGACCTCGGTGCCGTCTTCTCTCCCCCAACAGGGGACCGTGCTGGCATACGACCTTGCTGTGGGCAACCAGTCGCTCTTTCTTCGTTTAGAGGGACTTCTTTCAACCACCTATTACCAATCACCTCTTCCATTCTCATCCTTCGTTGAAACCGACGAGGCGAATTGGCCCACCTCAGCCTCGCCCTCCCCCGCAAGGTCCGACCAGCCTTGCAATGGAGTGGCATCGGCGGACCTAGAATCGGGAGAAATATGGTGCACCTTCGAGGAGGGTCTGGTGCGAATAAATGCAACCCACGAGCATGTGGAAAGCCTGCGGCTTCCTGTGTTGTCGGATGCCCCCGGGTTTGGCAAACTCCCTCAGATGGTGCTTGCTTTTGGTGGAGAGGGTGCTACCCTTTCGGTGGATTCGGGCGGTGTGTTGGTATCGAACCGTCTTTCGCTTCTCAATTTTTCAAACGGTTCCAGCCTTGCCTTTACCGGCGTCCTTCCCTATGCATACGGCAACGATTCATCCGTCTCCTTGGACCATCATGGTTCATACTCAGCCGTGGCCGGATTTGACCAACTCGCCGACCTTGACGGCGTTGTGTTGGGGCTCGTTGCGTTGTCCGATGCTGAGGTGCTGGCCCTCGCCGATGAAAACGAACGGTCCCTGCTGATGTTTTCAGGCCCAGGTTTTGAAGGAGAAGATTCGTCTCACATGGTCGCTCTGAAAGCGTGGTTTGACGGACAAAGTGGAATGGAGGACATTCATCTTCGCTTGAGCGCCGTTCAACTCGATGCTGCCGAACAAGCGGAAGCCTCGTCGGGGGCGCTTTCGGCCATGTTCCTGGTGTTTGGTACGTTCACCATCGCGGCCGGCGTGTTGCTTTCCTTGACCATCATCATGCTGCTTGCCGATGTTCGTCGTACCGAGCTGGCGACGGTTCGCTCCCTTGGTCTCCGGCGAAGCGATGCACGAGCCTTCTTCCTTTACGAAGGGGCTGTCCTGTCTTTCCTTTCCAGTGGGATTGGATCCTTGGTCGGATTGGTGCTTGCTTGGGTTATTTCCGTGGGCTTTTCGTCAATTTTCTCGTCCGTTGGGGCACAGCAATTTGCGTTTGCTTGGACCTTTGATTCGCTCCTCGCTGGATGGATTTGGGGGACGTTGCTTGCGCTTCTTCTTCTTTGGTCAAGCGCCCTCTACAACGCTCAGCTGAACATTGTTCGCGCCTTGCGCGGTGCTCGAGCTACGGTGAAGAAGGGCGTTCCTTGGGGAATATTCCTGCTTCAAATTTTGGCCTTTGCTATGGTTGGAATCTGTACGTTGTTGCTTTTGCTTTGGGGCTTCGAGAGCCCGCTGTCCTATGCTACCTACGTTCTTCTCGGTGTTGCCCTTATCCTCCTGTTCACTCCGTTGTTCATGTGGGAACTTCCGGTGCTTTTCAACCGGCAACGGCCGATGACTCGATGGACGAGGTACGCCGCAAGGAACACGCTTGGCGCCATGGGTGTTCTGTTCTTGGTGTGGACGCTTGTGCTCGCTCCCGTCGACCCCCTACGTCAACGTATGGAGCCCAACGAGTTGGCGTTCATTGTACTGGGCTTGCTCCAGGTCCTTGCCGGTGTTTTGGTGTTGACCAGCCTCGCCCCACAAGTGGTTGGCTGGTTGGCCAAACAACGTTGGGTCACTCGCCGAACAGGGCCGGTGGGTTCGGTAGCCCTTGCTCACCCCTTGGCTCATCCGTTGAGGACGGCTGTGGTCATGGGTATGTTCTCCATCACGATGTTCTCAGTTGTTGTCCTTGCAGGGTACACGGAGCAATTTGACACGTACTCGGCCGATTTCGTTGAGGAGGCCGAAGGCGAATTTGAACTCCTCCTCACCTCGACACGGGCGAGGCCAATCGACCTCGGTGAAGACCCAACTGAGTGGGGCATTGACCATCCTTCAATGGCTCAAATTGATGCCGTTGGTGGTGTCTATCGTGCCCCCATCCATTTGGAAGACGAGGCAGGTGAACGCATGCCGTACTTGCTTCGGGGCGTTGATGCAGGTTTTACACAGCATGGTGGGCTGCCGCTGCATGCTTGGGACAGCTCACTTGGTAACACTTCGGATGAGGCTTGGATTTCGATTGAAAACTTCGAGAATGTCGTGTTCCTTGATGCCTCTTTTGGACTTGAATCCTCCACCGATGGGGCTTCAATTGTTCCACTTCAATTTTCAATTGGAGATTCAATTTCGCTAATTGATTTTTCAAACCCGAAAAACACCCGTTCCGTGGTGGTTGGCGGGTTCCTCAAACAATCCTCTTACATCTTTTCACCAGGGGTCTGGATGAACGCTGAACCCGTTGAATCACAATTTTCTGGTGAGATGACGAGGATGTACGTGAGCGTTCTCCCATCTTCAACCGCCACAGAGGCGTACGATGGCCCATCGAAACTTGCGCAGGGGAAGACAGTGGGCGAACGTGAAGCTGCCGCCGAACTTGAGGCGGTTTTGGATGTTGAGTTGGCCTCGAAGAACATCAATGTACAGACGGTGGCGGATGAAATCATGATCATTCAATCCCTCGTCCTCGCCATCTTGTCGTTGTTTGAGGGATACCTCGCCTTGGGATTGATGGTGGGTGTGGCCGGCATCGGGGTGGTCACCGTGCGAAACGTGAGCGAACGGCGGAAGACCATCGGTATGTTGCGGGCCATCGGTTTCCGAAAGCGCCATGTCGTTCGCCTCTTCTCTGTTGAGGTTTCTTGGGTGGCCGTCTTGGGCATGCTCAACGGCCTGGTCATCGGCTATGGGTTCCATGTGGTGCTCTACAAGGCCATCTGGGAAGGCGAGGGCGCGGCGTTCTCCTTCCCATGGGGCAGCACCCTCTTGCTGTTCCTGGGTGGTTGGGTTGTCGTGCTTTTGACGACGTTCATTCCGGTTCGCGCTGCCTCCACGATACCACCTTCCGCCGCCCTTCGGACCGGATAAAAAATATCCACCTTTCATCGAAGCACCCATTTGCCATATTTTCGTGCCAATTGGCGAGGTATATGAGCGCACTTCCCCGTTTTTTGGCAAATTTCTGCCTTTTTCTGTAATTTTTTCCCGAATTCAAAGGGCCTATAGTATAAATACGACGCATG
>CEQW01066314.1_pt1 | contig 11278 bp, 7 predicted proteins | sample 530891 | NCBI WGS metagenome assembly CEQW01 (sample SAMEA2621066, study PRJEB7988) | marine metagenome | biome: marine biome (ENVO:00000447); feature: surface water layer (ENVO:00002042); material: "saline water (ENVO:00002010), including plankton (ENVO:xxxxxxxx)" | depth 5 m
ATTGATTGTTGGGTTGCCCCCAAACCTGTTAACTGCTCTTGGAGGTACATCACAAGTCCTTTCTCACCTTCGGCTTGAACTCTTCGAACACCACGAGTCCAGCCATCATTTAGCAGGCCTGAGATCCATGCATCGAGTTCCTTACTCAAAAATTCAATCTCGTCACGTATTCGTTGTTGTGCAACCTCCTTTGATTGTTGATTTCCTTGAGGATTACCCTCAATATCGGTGCTGCCAGCAGCATCGACCACCTGAATTAAAGCATCGCAATTCGCTAAATCAGCTAAGAAAGCATTCCCCCTTCCTTTGCCTTCACTTGCCCCTGGAACAAGACCTGCAATGTCCACCAAAAAGCATGGGACTAACCGACGATGCGCTACACATGTTCCCGTTCTTGGTTCGCACAAACTTCCCTGACGCGGGTCTTCAGCATCGACCGGGTCCAATCTGCCTTCAGATTCGAGTCGTAATCTGAGGTCCTTGCAAGGGCATGGGAGACGGGCGGCGACAAATGCAACCCCAACGTTCGGTTCTATCGTACAAAAAGGATAATTTGCAATGTCGACTTTGGCTAAGGTGGCAGCACTAAAAAAAGTTGATTTACCAACATTCGGTTTACCAACGAGTCCAATCTTCACTGTGAACACACCTTTGTGCGTGGTTACTCTTCTTCAGAATCAAGAATCTCATTCCGAATCTTGACAAGCATGATGTCCAATTCTGGGAGGTTCAAACGACCGTCTCCGTCCAAGTCTACCGCTGAAACCAAACGTCCCATTTCCCATGGAGGAAGGTCAGCAATGTTCGCATTTGAGAGGGCCTCTCTAAATTCATAACCGTCAATTTCTCCGGAATCATCCAAATCAATCGAACTGAAGAATTCGAAAATGGTCTGCTTTGATTGCTTGAGGTATTGAGCAAGCATAACCAATTCCTCAGGCATGGGATATTCTACAATCTCATCGTTATGCAGTTGAGCAGATACTCGAATAAGAGAAGAGCCACCTTCATCTTCTTCAACCTCGCCAATGTTCAATTTCGTATCAATACCAACACCACGGCCAAGTAAGGTTCGAATGGTTGTCGAACCTTCAACCAAAGTGTACGATTGGATGTCTGTAGAGGCTACTGCTTCTGTAAGAGGGGCGTTGTTCGGACGGCCCGTGTGTATCATGGAAAGTGCAGCAAGAATTACACCAATTGTTACTGGATAAAACAATGCGGCGGACACAAGGTAGAAACCACCAGTTGAAGCAACTGCATCTTCAACGCCTGAATTTGAAACCCCATATTGGGTAAAGTCACCAATTAATGCTGAAATTGTTGCTGCTAGGCCTCCAATGATTGTAAACCATACCGCAAGTTGCGCATTGCTGGCTTTGGCCAGTTGCTTTTGAGAAGTCAGCGGATATGAGGTGAATATTGCAGCGAGCATCATCAGTCCTCCAACAGTGAACATAAATCCTGAATCGACAGTATGAGCCATGTTGCCAAGTTTATCCATTCCCACAAAAGTATCCATGCCAGTGAAGAATCCACCAACGGCAAAGATTGGAAGAATCATCATCGCTGCTGTAGCAGCAAATGCTCCAGGGTTTTTCACAATCTTTTCAGGGTTAGAAGCCGCAGTTGCAACCATATTTACGGAACCAGCAAACAACGGGAGTAGCCCCAATGCCATGAGAATCGCACCAACATTTTGCAACAGTTCACCGGCATCTGCTGACGACATAAAGAAAGGCGGAACGGTGACAAAGAGGAACAGCATGTTCGCTTTTTGCATTGATGCAGACCAAACAGGTTTACCGGCAGTGAAAGGAATGATGTGGTAAGCTACGGCAAAGATTAGGGCAAGTGGGACCCAGCCATTGAGGACTCGTTCGGCCATCCAGACCATTTGGGAAGCATCGACAATCTCTCCAAAGAAAATAAACAACATGCTGGTTATTTTGGCAACAAGAGCGAGGACCAAGAACCATGTCGTTGGTGAAATATCGTCGTGTTCACGTTCACCTAGAGTGATGAAGATATTGATGAGAAGTGCTAGGTGGAGCATAGCAGAAAGCAACAGCATGGAAATATTCTGCAGTGTTTCCATAATTGCCGCCTCATTTTCAATTGTTAGGAATGAAAATACAGCAGGCAGAAGCAAAACTGCGATTGTGGATGCGGTCAATAGGGCTGCAACCATGGATGCGCTGGCCTCGCTAGCGAGGCGCCCCTTCGAAGAACGTGAGATGGCAACGAGTGCTGCGCCAACAAGGAGGTAATTCATCGAAGTTGAGAAGAAAATTCGAGTGTAATCGGTAAGCATCGAACCGTCATCGTAACTCCAGCCTACACTCGAAAGTGAATTGAGAGCAGTCGGGTCGTAACGATGCCAAATGCCGAGGAAAGTACTGAGCACCGCCATAAAGAACCAAGCCATGCCGTATCGCATCCAAGTCTTGGTACCACTGCCTGCTTTATCCTTGAACAAGTCAATAAGTCCAGCAGGTGCTTTATTGAGGAGGAACAAACCGATTTGACGCAGTGGGCTTGCCATCCCACCAATGCCTTTGACCATGTAATTTGAAACAAGGACCAGTATACCGACCATTAGAGCTGTAGAAATAAACACGACTTCCATACATCACACCTCCTAATCGACGATGACCTCGCTAAGTAAAGAGGCGACAATTGCGCCCAAACCAATAAGAATTCCAATGAGGTAATACCAAATCCCACTTCCACCGAGGTTTCCGATGAGGGGTACGAGTTCTCCAAGCAACGGAATTGTATCCCAGCCAAAAACATTTGAGAATAAGGCAAGCAATCCGAGGAGTGTCACACTGAAAAGTGTCAAAAAGATACGGCTGCTCGACGGTTCGCCGGTTCCAACAGTGACATCAGGTAAAGTAGAAGCATTGGTCATAGTTATTCACCCACTTATAACCCCGTAGGGGTTAATCCTTCCACTCGCAATGCGGTGATAAACATTCACTCCAACCAAAGAGGATTTCTTCGATTGAAAAATGCTAGAGAGAACGAAGGTTATCAAGTGTATTTCCTCTTCGAGGTTTGGAGATTCCAAGAGGGGTAGGAAGTGCTTGCTCAAGGAGCAATTCTTCCCTCCAGGCAGCTTCACAGGAGCAGGTAAGACCTGTGAATTCTTCCAAATCACCTGAAACTGCATATCGTTCAATCGCCGCAACCACTTCAGAGTCGCAAGAGCCACAATTATGTGCGCCTCGAATTTTACCCCCTGCAGTAGGATGGATTATCAAACGACAAACTTGGTCTTTATCTCCGTTTTTTCCTCCTTCAGGATGTATTGTCGGATGTGCTCGGCGAATCATTTCAACCAAAGACCAGAGCCATGGAGGCCGGTATTCGTTATTCCTGTGCAACCGGTCGATGATGGTGCCCCGTTGAATATTCATCGGATTGACTGAAATTTCATCGCTCCTGTGAGCAACATCTTCAATCCACTTTACACCGTGATTCAAAGCGTCTGCTTCACTCATAAACGGTGGTTTGAACATAAGATATGTCTTTATTCGAATATCGTGTTTTTTGAGATTAACAACCGCTCTATCCCATGCCTTGGTTGAGAATCCTTTGTTCACGTGAAAACGGAGTACTTCATCGTCATAGGCTTCCAACCCAATGGCAACAGCAAAGCTTTGATTGAATTGCTTGGCCCATGCCAATTTTTTATCTGACAACTGTTCACATCGGCTTTCAACAATCAATTCTTTACCAAGCCTCTGACAATCTGACAACACGGTTTGCTGGAATTCCACAGGTATTTCTCTGTCTTCAAGTAACGAGCCGCTCGTGTAAACCTTCACCATTGCATGGTCTTTGAAATCATCAAACTTTTCCAATGCATACTGCCATTGGGAGTGAAGATCATCGTTCGTGACATCGTCTCTTGTGTCGTTAAAGTACCCGCAAAAAGTACAGCCACTGGACCACCACCAATGACAACCTTTGGTTCGCAAAATAACGGTAACTGCACTGCAAGGTGTGCCATCAGCAAGAGTTTCCGGAGTGAAGTACACTGTTGCTGGTTCGCTAGCATCCCATGATTGCTGACGAGCACGAGCCCACGGAGTATTCGCTGGAGCCTTCACCAAATCGTGGATACGCGCACCTTTCTTACCTTCTCCAAGAAGTGTGAGCGTTTTTGGCGTAGACATGCTCTCTCCCCAGACATCGGGCTAACCGTTCATGTTTCAATCCACCGGAGATTTAGTCAACTTGATTTCGTGCTCGAAACAAAACAGTTGTTCCGGCTTGAACAAATTCACCTTTTGGATGATTGGGATTCTTCTCTTCAGCCGATATAACAGTCGGGGAAAAATGAATTGCTGGGGCACGAATATCCACTCGAGAACCTAAACGAATCATTCCATAGCGTTGCCCTCGCCGAACCTTCGAATTCATCCCAAGCCATGGAATAATTGTCCGAGCAAGAAATCCAGAAATTTGTGTAACTTCAATCATAGCATTGGATTCACTGCAGAAAACACTTCGCACTCGTTCGTTGTATTGGCTTTCTTTTCTGTAGGCTGGACGAAAAGGACCTCTTCGCATCCCCTTGCCGGTACGGTGTTCCATCCGAAGTAGAGTCCCAGCACATGGCGAACGGTTAACATGAACGTCAAGTGGAGACATGAAAATCGCAATTCGAAACACATCGGTTGGCGACTCTTCGCCTTCCGGCACTGATTGAAATCGCTGCTCTGTCTCAAACAGAAGAGGGTCTGATGGTGGTTCTGGAAACCATATGCCCGTTAACTTGTCCGATTGACAATTGCCCGATTCCTCCTCAATTTTGGAGGGGCGACGACCTGTTGCCCTCTCTCTTCGTACGAACATTACATGACCATCTGCAGGACTGACAAGAATTCCATCCTCTCGAGGAATAGGGCGGTCAGGATCGCGCCAGAAATTGGCGCAGAAAGCAGAGAACATGAAACAAAATATCGCAAATAAAGGAATGAGTCCGTACAGTGGATCAATGGTGGCGCCAATAATCAGCGCGCATCCACCCATGAAAAAAGGGATCAAAACCGGACCGTGCCCTCCATGGGCCAATCCAGCCATTTACCCACCTCAATCTGCCCAAGGGTCGTCGCCGTCAGCCCATGTAGCCGAGGCTGTAGTCGTGGTCGATGCTTCTTCTTCTGGTGATTCTTCAGTCTGTTCTTCCTCAGATGACTCATCCGGCTTGTCCGCACTTTCCTCAGAAGACTCTTCAGACGAGGCGTCTTCTTCAGATTCAACAGTTTCCTCTGAGGCGTTGTTTTCCTCAGCAGCCTTAGCTTCTGCATCAGCCTCTGCCATATCAGATGCACGGGCTTCGACCATGTCTTCCATACGTTCAGTAAAGGCTCGTGCCATGTGCTGTGACTTTCGTTCAGCCTCTATTGCTCGTTCGATCATTTCATATCGAACCTTGATTGCTTTGTTAAGGTCTTCAAAAATCTGCATGTGGTCAACATACCAATCATCACGAGCCTTCATCTCAACAACTGCGTGTTTCAAATCATTGTCGAGTTCTTCAGCAATGCTGAAAACAGTGCTTACACGGGTCTTTTCACGAGAGTATTTTTCCTCCATCTTTTCCAATTCTGGTTCAAGATGCTCAACCTTTTTGGTTGCCTTGACCGCTCGGAGTTCAAGCTCTCTGATTCGAACCTCCTTTTCAGAAAGAAGGGCCTCTTGAGTTTCCTTCTCAATCTCTCGCTCAATTATTTCCTTTTCAAGAACTTCAATGGTCGCTAATGCATCCTCTAAATCAGCTTGTGCAGAAGTGAACGCCTCGTAGAGGACCTTGATTTGGTCTTCGTATTCGTCCGGTGACAATTTCTTGACTGCAGGTTCAAATTCTTCTGGTGTAATGGTTCCATCTTCGGTCATTTTTTCACCCGGAGGTAAGCCTCCATGAACGCCCACACGTCACCACCCTATCAAGCCGACGCATGAAAGGACAGAGCAAAACCCTTGATTTGACATGTATTATCGATACGAATCGGTAACCGCGACAAGTTCTCTCGCAATACTTACTTCACCCATAGAATGCCCCGCATCAGGCACAATAATCAATTTGCTTTGGGGAACTGCTTTGTGCAATTCCCAAGCACTTCGAACGGGGCAAACCACATCATATCGTCCTTGTACTATGTGCATTGGGATGTGTTGAACAGCATCTGCGTTGTTGAGGATATGCGCTTCTTCAAGAAAGATACCGTTGATAAAATAATGACATTCAATCCGAGCAAATGCAACTGCAAAGTCCAAATCTTCTGCCTTTTCAAGATACGAGGCATCTGGGAACAATCGGCTTGTGGCCATTTCCCATCGAGTCCATTCTTTTGCAGCAGCTCGTCGAACTTCAGCCTCTGAACTTGTAAGACGTGCGTAATAGGCTTGAATTAAATCATCTTGTTCATCTGCAGGAATGTGTTCTCGATAGGCGTCAAAGGCATCTGGAAAAATATGACTGGCACCATCTTGGTAGAACCAATGCAGTTCACTTTTTCGACACATGAATATTCCGCGCAACATGAGACTTCGAACACACTCTGGGAACTGCTGTGCGTACACGAGAGATAGCGTTGAACCCCAAGAACCTCCAAACACATGCCATGTTTGAATCCCAAACTTTTCTCGCAGCATTTCAATGTCACTGATCGATGCTTGAGTGGTGTTGTCTTTCAATTCAGCATGAGGGGTAGATTTGCCACAACCTCTTTGATCAAACTGAATAATGTTGTAAGCATTCGGATCGAAGTATTGGCGATAACTGGGTTGTCCTCCGCCGCCAGGCCCTCCATGAATTACGAGAACGGGCATTCCTTCAGGATTGCCACTTTTCTCCCAAGCGATTGTGTGCAGTTCAGAGACTTGAAGCATGCCTGTTTCGTACGGTTCAATAGGAGGATAGAGAACTTCTTCAATGGTAGTGGATACATCGAGCATGAATCTTTCAAGAGTCGGTAGGAAAAGTTCTTTTCGCAATAAACACCTTCTTGTAATGTCTCGGTTCGAGTGAAATTATGAGCCTTCGAGATGCGACGGACTTGTTCAGTGAGTGGGCTGACAAAGGCAAAGATCGGGGAATGGAAAAGGGGCATGCTAATTCGGTACATGAAATGCTAAAAATTGCCGATTTGCCAAGGAAGTCAAACTTCACAGCCATCGATGTTGGATGTGGTAACGGATGGGTCTGCAGACTGATTGGAGAGGATGATTTTTGTTCACGCATTGTGGGAGTTGATGGCTCTCAAAAGATGGTTGAAAAAGCCAAATCTTTAGATGCGGATGGTGAATACTACGTCGCAAAACTACCTCATTGGAAGCCAGATACTACATTCGATTTAATCCACAGTATGGAGTTCCTGTACTACCTTAAGGAACCGGAAAAGATGCTCAAAATATTCCACGATATATGGCTCAAAAGTGGAGGTGTGGCAGTCATTGGTATCGACCACTACCTCGAAAATGAAGACAGTCTTGACTGGGCGGAGGCTCTCAATGTCCACATGTCAACTCGAAGTGAAAAGCAATGGGAGAAAGCAATGCTGGATGCAGGATTTGTCGATGTTTCCCTCCATAGAGTTGGTGTCAAAGACGGGTTTGTTGGCACATTAGCAATGGTCGGTCACAAATCATAATCTCTTCCTTCATTATTCCCGAGAATATCGTCTCCAGAAAGACCCAATCGGATGTCCCCCTTTGAAAATGGACACAACGCCAAAACATCTTCAGAGGGGTCTTCGACTGTTAACGGCTCCGGAACTGTTTCAGGCGCAGCAGACAACTGAGCCATCCAACGAACATGCTTGGAAAACAGCTTCTTCGATTCGTAATAATCTTCAGATGTCATTTGAACTATTCTGCCAGATGCACCTATGAGAAGCGAAGGCGGGAGTACTGTTCGGCGTTTTGATTCAGGCTTTTGTAGCTCAATTGATTCTAATGCGAGGGAATACAACGTAAGTTGCAGTTTATGTTGCTCAAGGATTGTGGCTTCTGCACCTGTTGATGCATGAGGGTCAAGGAGTTCACCTTCATACCGTTGTAAAGAACTACCTCGACTGGAATCATCCGAGTTGAATTCATCTCGGCATCCTTTGGTTTTCAAGTCAACAACTTGCAAAAATCCATTCCCGTTGTCATCTCGTAAGGCGAGTACAAGGTCTGCCCGACCATCAAACACAACGTCCACATGATTGATTTGAGAGAGAGGTACTGGCCCATTGACTGAGAACCCCGTTGTGAATAAATCAGAAAAATTCACCTTGTCTACAAAATAAAACGGTAATTCCGTCCTTAGTCCTTCCACCACGTATCCATGATGATGCCCCCCCGCAGCATACTTACCTAGCAATCCGGTGCGTATCAAGCGGCCCAATTCAGCCAACCTTTTTCCAGTTCTTTGTGCTACATCAACGCTTGATTGGTCAACGCCAAGACCTTCTTCTGCCATGACGCGTTTGATGGTTTCATAATCATCGAGTTTGTCTTCACCATCGTACACCCATGCCGAAGGTAAATCAAGAACCGGTGGACCGTTTTGAGAAGCTGGATTTTGAAGTCCGATTTCAATAAGTCTGTGCATGAGAGTTCCAAATACCGTGGCCTCCGGATAGAGAGATTTGGGTTTCATGCTCTCTCCATCTTGGGTTGAGAAGAAGTGGAATGGTTCCGGCATCCATCCTCGAACCTCCGTCAACCAGTGAGTTCGTGGATTGTTGAAACTTGTATCAAGACTGTGTGCTGGCATCCTTAGAATTTGATGAACTGGTGGAACAACATCTTTGTTGGTCTTGTGTTCATCAGAGAGACCGTTCATACGCTGCTCAACAGCGTACCATTGTTGGAGAGGAGTTTTGTTCTGCAAATTCGGGAAACATTGTGGCCCATGATAGATGTTTATCCCCCCCAGTGAAGGGATTCCAAGCAGAGAAGTATTGGATAATTCAAACGGATCTAATTCCAGCATTGTTTCGGTAAATGATGAGAGCGGTGATGCGAAATCATCTCCATCCAATAGCCACGGAGAATCCACTATCAGGTTTTGATGCGAAAGACTGCGTAAACCATCCACGAGCATCCCTCCCATGGTTTTGAGTGATGGTTTTACTCGAACCATCAATTTCTTGGTTTTCGAATCTATTTCTGCGGTTCGAGATGGAGAACCGGATAAAATCAGATGATTCTTCACCCTCGTCAAAGCAACATAGAACTCTCGACGTCGTTCTGCTTGGCGCTGAGCATGGTCGATGCACTTGGTGAATTCCCAAAGCCCGTCTTTTGGTCGTTCGCGAGAACTCCATGGATTTATTCTGCCGGCAATAACTTGAGGTGTAACTAGGACATTGTTTCTCGCTGCTAGGGCTGCATCAGACTTCCCGGCATGGAATAATCCTGCAACGACAACGACCGGCGCTTGAAGCCCTTTTGCACCATGAATGGTCATGATTTGAACGGCCCCGCCGGAAGGCGTCGTAATTGCTGATGGACCTTGATTGCCCAAATCTTCAAGATCAGTGAGTCGATTAAAGATAGCAGAAGGCTCGTGGCCTAACTCATTGCCTATATTAACCATCAAAGCACATATCGACTCGGCATTTTGGCGAGAAGTATCATCAGGATAAGCCACCAGAAGGTCAGAATGGTCCAAAATTACATCAAACACATCGTGCAATGCACCACGCCGAACAAGTTGTTCAAGATGATGGGCAAGCTGACGAATCGATTCATTCGGGGCAAAATGCTGTATTTTTTGCCACCAATTTCCTTCAAAATCTTGAGTCATTAAACGGTGAGATTCTGCGTCATTAAATCCGAAAACTGGGGAGCGGGCAAGTGTTAATGCAGCGTGACGCGACGTTGGATTTGCAAGAAGTTCGAGGCATGAAAGTAAGGGCAACGCGATTGGTTGTGAGAGTAAAGCGCCCTGCCTGTCGGCCATGACCGGAACTCCTCTGGATTGCAACCGAGTCATCAAATCTGGAATATGTTTTCGAGAATGAACAAGCACCAGGACATCTTCAGGCTTTACCTCGGTGTTGTTTAGAGGGATTTCGGTGTAAGAATCCTTCTTTGAATTCCAAACTTGTGTTGGCTGATGAGAGAGAAGTGCCTGCAAGCGTGCTGCAATTAACTCATTTTCGAGATGATGGTTTGAAGCTTCAAGTGCACTGAAAGTATCGAAGTACTCGTCAAGTTCTAAGCTCGGATTTTGCACATCAATTTGAAGCGGTAAAAGCCATTCAATCTGCCCTTGCTGTTTTGAGTCACGTGCTGCCCGAAGATGTTGATGTTCTGCGTGCCAATCGCCTGGGAGAAGGTGGTGTCGTGGAGAAAAAACATCTTGGAACATACCGTTCATCATATCCATTAGATTCGGTAATGTTCTGTGATTCGATGTAAGGTCAACATGTCCGAGGGAGCGTCGATGCTTATGTTCCTCGCCAAGAACATTGAATGCGCTCTCATCGTCGTCAAATCCAAAACTGACATGCTCCCAAGGTAGAGATGGTATTGATGAACCTTTGACCTCCGTACCTACAATGAACGAACCGGTTTGACCACCAGCACCAACAGGCCTCGGGTCACGACCATGGCCGTCCTTTCGCAGATGGTCTAATCGAGAATCCAACAACTCTGTTTCATTGGCAAGCTTAATCGCAGATACAGTCCTTCGCATGACAGTTACCTCTGCTTGACGGAAACGATAGATACTCTGCTTCATATCCCCAACCACACAAATTGTCGGATCCCATGGTCCGAGTGGTTTCTTTGGCTCGTCCAAATTTGCATTCCGATGACCCCATAACCGAGCAAGAAGTCGGAAATGCGCAGGGTTCGTGTCTTGAAATTCATCGATAATAAACGCTCGAAACTGGCGTCGAATCGATTGCAAAACAGCGAATCTACGATTTAAATCCTCAAAACATTGTTGATCATTCGACGCTAACCGTATCGCTCGAGCGATATGACTGTCAGACCACGGTTCATCATCGAAACTATCCAATGCTTGAACCACTTCATGAGGATAGATGTGACGGACAATGTCTGGGCAACGGGCAAGGGTTAAATCAGCCGCTAATCGTTGAATGTCGTCATAGTCGTGAACCCCTTCTTGGGCTTTCATTAATGTCAGAATGTCTTGACATCCACGATGGACAAATAGCAAATCGCTGAGTACACTTGTCTGTAACTCACTGGAAATTCTAAGATTACCTGAAGGAGCTAAATCTTCAAATTCAATACCGAC
>CEQW01040090.1_pt1 | contig 11198 bp, 8 predicted proteins | sample 530891 | NCBI WGS metagenome assembly CEQW01 (sample SAMEA2621066, study PRJEB7988) | marine metagenome | biome: marine biome (ENVO:00000447); feature: surface water layer (ENVO:00002042); material: "saline water (ENVO:00002010), including plankton (ENVO:xxxxxxxx)" | depth 5 m
TTCCCGTCACCTCTCCCACTGCAGCAAGTAAAGGCAAACCCATCGCTTCTACGCTTACGATCAAATCGATCTCTGACCAGTCAACAATGCTGACGATTAAGTCTCTCGTAGCTCGCAATACTTCTGCTTCCATCCTGGGAATGCCATCAGATATCGGATGGATGAAGTAAGGATAATCTCCTTTCCAAATTATCGGAGCTCCTCTAAGTGAGTTATGCAGTATTGTCAGCGGGTCTGACTGGGACATAAGTCCTTGGCCTCACACTAGGCCCTTCAAATGCTCGGACCCCTGAATAACTTTGGCAGTACATGGTGTGGGGAACTTACATCCGGCCTTTCTGAGAGCTTCTCTCGCAGCTAGATAACCTTCTGGCTCTGTTTTGATCGAAATAACAGTTTGATTTTTCTGAACTCTAGCGGCAGTACCCACATTCTTCCCGAAAGAAAGCCGCATTCCCTGTGAAACTCGGTCAGCACCTGCCCCCGTAGCTTGCTTATTCTCTCTAAGAATTTGATGAGGATAAGTGTGCATCCTAAGTGCATATCCCATCGGTCCGACTTCCTCCCTTATCGTGGAATTAGCAACTTGTCTGGCAGACTCTAACGCCGAATCTCGAATCTGACAAGCATTGTCGGCCCTGAGCTCTATGGTTATGGGAAAGCCTCCGGTCTCCGCCCTCTTTCTATTTCCCATGTGATATCTAAGAATTCTATTATTGGGGACTCCACCAGTGTACTCTCTTCTAGTGAATGATTGGCCCTTGATTTGCCTATACATCTTGGCGGGTTTGCGTGCCATTCAATCACTTCGATTTCGCGCCACCGACCTCCCGTATTTAACCATGAGGCACCGAAAATAGTACTAACTGATCTCAAAACGCTCGCTCTCTATCTGAACCGTCCTGACTCCCAAAACAATAAGTATGAATCCGACTATCAATGAAAACCCTATCCTTTCATTTAGAAAGTACCAACCTCCAATAACTCCGAAAACAGGAAGTAGGAATATGTAAGATGCCGCGGCAGTAGGCCCTATGACCTCAATTCCCTTTGCAAATAGAACATACGCAAGTACAGTAGAAAAAACTCCAAGATAACCTATAGTCGACCATTCTAAGATACTAGGACTTGGGACGCCAGAGGCCCATATTTCCATAATCATCCATGGAGTTAGAAGCAACCATCCAGTTAGGGAATACCAAACTACTGTCTCCAGTGCAGAAATATCATCTCCGTTAGAAAGAAAAATTTTGGTTAGGTTGGTTGTTGCCGCCCAACACATAGCAGCACCCAGAATCATGATATCTCCAATCACCCTATGTTCGAATGGGATACTCGAATTAGGACTCCAAGCTACAACTACAGAAACACCTGAAATTCCCACTAACAGACCAATTGCCATTCTTGGAGAAATCTTATGCCCTAACATTGGGGATGCAAGAAGAACTGTGAAAACGGGATTTAATGAAATCATTAGAGAAGCATCTCCTGCTGCGGTCCATTTCATCCCATGCATGTAAAGAAGTTGATAGGCCATAGTCCCAAAAACACCTAACCAAATAGAAAATTTCCAAGAATTTTTGTCAGGAGGAAAGAATCTAAAACCAACATCGTATGACCTAGATAATATAAAAAAAGTGAAGAATGCAATTAAGGCAAATGCGTATCTTAGCCAAGCAGACGTGGCTGGATCCAGATTTGCTGGATCTCCCTCATTCAAGCCAAAACTCAGAAATCTTCCCGCTGCCCATGTCGAACCCCAAATCATTACGGTAATGAGTAGCAAAAAATGCGTCCCTAAGTTTCTCCCCATGAATCTATTTTTCATCCTATTTTCCACCAGTCTCTCCGAGAATCATTTCTATGAAATCTGGATGAGTGACCGAACAACTATCCTCGCCGTAGATACTTGCGCCAACTAAAGACGCCAGTACTATCGCAGTCATTGCCAATCTGTGATCATTATGGGAATTGACAGGTTTTGATGGAGAAGTAGGCCACTGACCACCTGGGACGATGAGGCCATCCTCACTCTTCTCTGTGGAGATTCCGAACGAAGAAAGCATTTTGAAAGTCGAATCAATCCTATCTGTCTCCTTACCCTTGGCATGTGAAGACCCTACAATTTTTCCTCCTTCACCCAATGCGATTATAGATGCAGCTGGAGAGATTAAATCACTTGCATCCCTTAAATCGACTACTCCACCATTACATTCCATTACCGAATTTATTGCCTCTAAAATCCTAGTATCCGAATTCACAATTTCTATTTTCATAGATTTTGTATCGTGAAGTCTGTCATACAGTAGAGAAATGGGCAATAGACTGATTTCCTCTGGTATCTCTACCACTTCTGGAGTTTTCACTGTCCAACCCCCTATGTCTACGATCCCAGAGTCGATGCCCCCTTCCCAACCGCATACCCTACAAATATCGATAGTCAAATCTCTGTATCCACGACTGACTGCCCTACCTTTCAGAAATATTCTCGCCCCATTTGGAAATCTAGGAGAGGCGAGAATCAATCCTGTCAAAGTTTGACTCGACTCCGACTGGTCAACTGTTGCATTCCTTGGGCGAATAGGTCCAGAAATTGAGAATGGCATCGAGTCATCGGATATGTTACACCCTAGTTCCCTTAGGGCATCGTTCAGATGAGTCGTATCCCTTCTTCTGAGAGAATCATCTCCGTCAATATGGAAAACTGATCCCATTCCAGCGGCAATAGAAGTCACAACTCTAGCTGTGGTAGCCGAGTTACCGCAATCAAGAGCCGTTTCACTTGATAAATTGTCATTCAATCCTCTTTTCACTACCCATTTACCTCTGCCCTTCTGTATCTTCATACCCATTTTCTCCATACAATCAGCCATTGAAAAGATATCATCCCCCGGAGTCCCTGAGAAATGGAGCTCCGTCTCACTTTTCGATTGTGCTGCCATGGCAATCCAGCGAATCATATGACTCTTCGAAGGGGGCAACCTCCAACTCACTCTTTCAGGATTAACCAAGGGCATTACTTCTAGCACGATCAATCCATTTGAAACTTTTAGTTGAAACCTTTTATTCGGGAAACTGCCTAATCCAGTCTCCAAACTCACTCTCGCCATCCCATAAATCAGCTCTTTCATCGATAATACTACTTCGCATAGTTTCCTCTACAGTCCCATTCATCTTAACCAGATTCTTTCTTTGCAGAAGCTTAGGACTAAGGCCAGGAAGAAGTATGGAAATTCCACGGGGGACCCTTCCAGGATAGACTTCATTCACATGACGGACAATGTTAGTTGTGCAGGTATTCGTTATCGTGTTGTACCATTCTGGTTCCGAACTGAGCTTATTCGTCCTTCTAAGATAAGATTCTAGCATTCGTCTTTCGTTCCCAGGACCTAGTACAACACCTTCGAATAGGTGTGTTACTGAATTTTGCCTACACCTAGTCCTTACTCCGATAATATCTCTCTCTGTCGCCCACACATAGATCAATTCATACTGCTTGAACATCCCTTTGATGGGGTGGTACCTCTCTCCCTCCTCTCTCCTAACTTCAATAGAGCAGGCCAATCTTGTGCCGTCACTCATTTCAAAACTCAGTATCGTGTGTGCCATTTGTCTTCTGGAGGGGTCAAAGTACTCCAATACGAACCAAATCTTTGACACATGGTTGAGGTCGATTTTCCGCTCTATCCATCTTTCGTCATAGTCTCTGGTGCTTCTCCAGTTGAAGTCTCTGATATTTCGAATCGTAACCTCGTCACCATTGAATTCAGCAGTAGCCATTTTCTTGTTGTCGTTCACCCACGATCTATCATTAGACGGACTGAGACTTAGATGCCTCTTTAGAACCCAGAATAAAGGTGCTACAATAATAATGACAGAAAAAGCCACCATTAACGATGAAACCGCACCCGACCCGACCATCATCCCTCCATGCCCATTCTACAGATGAATATTGGCGCGGCAGGGGAGATTCGAACTCCCGAGGTGAAACACCACTGGATTAGCAATCCAGCGCAATGGCCAGGCTATGCGACTGCCGCAGTAACTAGACGACCAGAGTTTCGTGCTTAAGAAGAACGGTCGCCTACTCTTCTTCTCCCGAACCTTCTTCGATACTGATTAGTTCCGAAGGTAGCCTTGTAACATAAATTATCTCGTCGATGAATTTTTTTGTCACACGATCCCTTAATTCCATGACTCTAGTGCCTTTTGATGCCCTCCCAATGGTCTCTTTGGTTTGAGATGCTCCTATTCTAATCATCATCCCCGAGCCAGTTAACATGAAAATATGATCATCTATGTTGGGAATCTGATTCACCCCCACAATCGTATCACCAGGGTAAAGATCCATGGTTTTCACGCCTTTTGCTCCTGAGCTGGTCCTCCTATAACCGTCCCTTTCTCCAGTTCCGATTATGGTCCTCTTTCCCATTCCATTCTTTGTAATGGTGAGTATCTGAGTCTCATAATTATTGGTTACTACCATGCCAACTACATGACCACCATCACCCTCTCTGGAAGAAGTCTTACGGTCTCCCGTGAAAATGCCCCAAACACCCGATGTATTCCTACTAGTGGCAGTAATTTCCGAGCAAGCAAATCTGCTTGCTTGGCCAGTACTGGAAATCATCACAATATCGGATTCTTCAGTCCCGCTTCTTACATTGACAAGTGTATCTCCCTCTATTTTGAATCTAAGTGCATACTTCCCGTTTCTATTGATTTTTACATATTCTTTCAGACTTGTTTTCTTAATCAGTCCTTTCTCCGTAGCAAAAAGAAGGAAGTGCCCATCTGGGGAACTAATTAATTCTCTATCCAATGGTAGAATTGATACTACTTTTTCCTCATCCCTAATGCTGCCAAGAAGATTTCTGATATGGCTCCCTTTGCCATATCTACTCGCCAAAGGAGTTTCCCATGCTCTTAATCCGTATACTCTTCCCTGATCTGTAAAGATAAGAAGACGGTCTTTGGAGAAACAGGTGACAATTTTAGCCGGAGCATCCTCATCTTTGGTGGAGACACCTTTGAGTCCCTTGCCACCTCTATTCTGTAGTCTAAATGCCTCTACGGGCAAGTGCCTGATGTAGTTGTCAGTAGTGAGTGAAATCACAATTGCTTCTTCTGCAATAAGATCCTCTCTATCCATTGAGAGTGGCATTGGATCGATTTCGGACACCCTCTCATCTCCATGACTTTCCACCATTTCATCAAGTTCTTTGATCAATATATCCAAACGCCTCGCCCTCGATTCGATAATTGCTTTCAGATCCGCGATCTTAATCTTCAGATCCTCAAATTCATTAGTCACCTTATCCACATCCAAGCGACTCAACTGGTACAAACGCCTTTCAGCGATTGCCTTTGCTTGTGGTTTTGTGAAGTCAAACTTTGCGATTTTTGCTAACTTCTCGTTTCCTTGCAGGACCGACTCAAATTGCTCTCTTCCAGAGCTTTCCCGACCTGCCTTTAGAACGTCTTCAATTCGTTCCTGCGCCTTTACTAGCCCTTCGAGAATATGGGCTCTGGATTCGGCTTTCTCAAGATCAAATACAGCTCTCCTTTCTATTATTTCTTCTCTGTGACCGACATACGTGTGTAACATCACTGGCAGAGTTAGTAAAACAGGTCTTCCATCTAGGATTCCCATCATATTGGCAGAATAAGACTCTTGCAATCTGCTTGATTTGAATAACTGATTGAGTACTGCGTATGGGTCAGAATTGTTCTTCACCTCTATAACGACTCTAATACCTTCTTTGGACGACTCATCACGAATATCCCTAATTCCCGATACGACCTCCTTTGAAACCAAATCTGCAATATGAACTAGCATATCGGACTTCTTGACTTGGTAAGGAATCTCGTGAACAATGATTTTCTTCCCACTGGAACCGTCTTCAACATCACACTTCGAGCGTACGTGGAACCTTCCCTTGCCCGTGGAGTACATGTCAACGATGCCATCTATTCCATGAATTGTAGCACCGGTTGGAAAGTCAGGACCCTTCACATATTGCATGTACTCTTCAAGAGAAATACTAGGAATTCCCTCATTATCGACTCCCTGTTCGAGAATCTTTTCGATATGCAATCTAATAGCGCCTGCAACCTCTGTAAGGTTGTGGGGGGGTATTCTTGTCGCCATTCCGACTGCTATACCATCGCTCCCATTCAAAAGAAGATTTGGCAACCTCGCAGGAAGTACAGTGGGCTCAATCTCCGAATCGTCGAAGTTGGGTTGAAAGTCGACTATCTTCTTTTCAATATCCTCCAGCATGTGTTTTGAGATTTTATCCAGTCTACTTTCTGTATACCTCATCGCTGCCGGGGGGTCACCATCAATAGATCCGAAGTTACCCTGCCCATCGACAAGAGGGTATCTCAGGGAGAAATCTTGAGCCATCCTGACCATGGTATCATAGATTGACTGATCTCCATGAGGGTGATACTTCCCCATGACCTCTCCGACAGAACGGGCCGACTTGCTATATTTCTTCTCAGACGTGTGCCCGCCTTCATGCATGCCATACAGTACACGCCGATGAACGGGTTTCAGACCATCTCTCGCGTCTGGCAGAGCTCTTCCTATGATTACTGACATTGCATAGTTGATGTACGATGTCTTCATTTCTTCATTCAAAGAATGATTCAAGATATTCTCATTATTTTCAGATAATTCTAAGCCCTCCTCTTCTTCAGATGTCAAGGTTAGTCACCTCCTTGGCATACTTTTCGATGAAGGATCTCCTATCCGGCACATCATCCCCCATCAATATCTCGAACAATTCATCAGATTCCTCTGCGTCTCTCACAGTGACTTTTAGCATTGTTCTGGTGGATGGATTCATTGTAGTATCCCATAATTGCTCTGGATTCATTTCTCCTAGGCCTTTGTATCTCTGGATGCCTATTTTTGCACTTGGATTGCCCCCTTGCAATTCTAAGGTCACCGCATCCCTTTCTTCATCGGAGAATACGTATTTGCTAACTCTTCCTTTAGTCAATTGGTAAAGCGGCGGTTGGGCGATGTATACGTGACCCTCTTCTATTGCAGCCCTCATGAACCTCCACAGAAATGTGAGCATCAATGTCCTAATGTGGGCGCCATCGATGTCTGCATCACACATAATTATTATTTTTGAGTATCGAAGCTTGCTGGTGTCAAATGACCCCTCTTCTTCGTCATTATTCCCTACACCTGCACCCAGAGCACGAATAATAGTCTGAATTTCCTGATTTTGGAAGACCTTTGCAGCATTATGCTTCTGCCTTTCCACATTGAGTATCTTCCCTCTAAGTGGCAAGATAGCTTGAATCCGCCTATCTCTGCCCGTTTTTGCTGAACCACCGGCAGAATCACCTTCCACCAGATAAACCTCGCATTCGCTGGGATCACGAGATTGACAGTCTGCAAGCTTACCCGGCAGACCACCTCCCTCCAGAACTCCCTTTCTCCTAGTTAGCTCCCTGGCCTTTCTGGCTGCCTCTCTTGCCTTGGATGCTAGTAGTGCCTTCTCCACGATCTGCCTCGCAACTGAAGGGTTCTCTTCGAAGAACTCGCCTAATTTGTCATAAACAATAGTCTGAACTATTCCCGTGACTTCACTGCTCACCAATTTATCTTTAGTCTGGGAGGAGAAAGAAGGATCAGGATGTTTTACACTCACTACTGCTGCTAATCCCTCTCTAACGTCATCACCCGATAAAGCGTCTCCTTTCAGGAGGTTCTTCTTCTTTGCATACAGGTTGACAGAGCTGGTTAGGGCCGTTCTTAGACCTGACATATGTGTCCCTCCATCCTTGTTCCTAATGATGTTGGTATAGCAACGAATCGACTCACTGAATGCATCCGACCATTGCAACGCTAATTCGACTTCGACATCACCCTTCTCAATCTCTTTCTCTCCTTTAATCTTGATGACTTCATCATGTAGCACTTCCCTCCTTTCATTTAGTTGACTAACATACTCGGAGAGGCCACCCTCGTACAGATGTTCTGATTTATGGGCTTCAGAACCTCTTTGATCAACTATTGTAATCTTCAGTCCTGCATTTAGAAATGCGGTCTCACCAACTCTAGTATCGACTTCTTCAAAATCAAACTCTACGATATCCGTAAAGATAGATAAATCGGGCTTGAATGAAATGTTAGTGCCGGTATCTTCGCACTTTCCAATTTCCTTTAACGCTTCAATTGGCACCCCCTCCTCATATCGTTGAAAATAGACAATTCCATCTCGATGGATAGTCATCTCCATCCATTCTGAAACAGCATTTACTGCAGACACTCCGACCCCATGAAGTCCCCCAGAAACTTTGTACGAGCTATTATCGAATTTACCACCTGCATGCAATTTGGTCATTATTACTTCTGCTGCCGAGATTCCAAATTCCTCATGGATGCCCACGGGAATTCCTCTGCCATAATCTCTGACTGAAAGTGAGTTGTCCGAATTAAGTGTAATTTCTATTGAATCAGTGTAGCCTGCAAGGTGTTCATCCACCGAGTTGTCGACCACTTCCCAAATACAGTGATGTAGGGCAGAACCATCGTGCGGATCCCCTAAGTACATCCCAGGTCTTTTTCTAACGGCTTCCAAACCTTCCAGGACTTGGATACTCTCGGCATCATATTCATCGACCATTTTCAGATTCTCCTTGAGGGTTCCCTAAGGGAACCCTCAAAATTCAACAGTTCTGTTAGATGGACAAGGCATATAACCATCCCCTTTTTTATTCTCGAAAAGTACCCTTTTTAGAACAAAATCGCTATTCTCGGTAATTTTCTAGAACTCTCACACTCGACAGCGTTAAACAGCCGCCTAATCTCGGTTTATACGATGCAAATGCCACTTGTATGTGCCACCTTGCAGGGAAGAACTCCAGAGGAAATGGTAACCGACTCATCTAGAGCTCTGGAGATGGGTTCAGACTTGGTAGAAATAAGACTAGATCGACTTTGGACGATCGAAGAGAAAATCAGCGCCACAGATGATGCAAATGACGGCGAACAGAAAAAAACCCGTAAAATCGTTAATAATTTGGAATTACATGAAGTTGACCTCACAGAGGCCCTCGATAAGATATTCACATCAATTACCACGGAGATGGTATTAACATGCCGAACCAAGGATCAAGGAGGCTTCTTCCCCGGAAATGAAGAACAATATTTCGAAGTACTAAAAGCAGCCATGGGCAAAAAACCCAGTTGGATAGATCTAGAGATGGGGCTAACATCTGATTTTAGAGATGAGTTGTTTGAATTAGCCTCGGATAAAATAAAGATTATTGCCTCTATTCATCATTCTAGTGATGTCCCTTCCTCTTCAGAAATCTCCCAGGAAGTAATCCAAGCTCAGGATATGGGGGATTTGGTTAAGATATGCTACAAGACTAAAGATAGAAAGGACGCACTGAGAATTTTCGAGGCAGCAATGGAGCTAAAGTCTTCAGAGGCAAATTTTTCACTAATGGGAATGGGTCCAGGCGGGGATTGGGCTAGAATTCATGCACCAATTCTTGGACAGAGTATTGTATATGCCACTACTGAATCTGGTTGGCACTTGGCTCAACAGGGAAGAATAAATGCATCCGATCTAAGAACTGCTTGGGAAGTTCTAGAATACTCATAACTATGTCTTTTCCTTATCTAGGAATGGAACTTCCACAAGAACCTCATCTTCGACTTCTAGTGCCGCCGAATGGTATCTCCAATGTAGGAGGAGGGGCAATATTATGCAAGAAATTGGCAGCGCCCCTACCAAGAAATACGCTGTAATCTTGGGAAGAGTAACTCTCTCCTCTACGTCAATAATCACTTCCGCACTCATGTTGCCAGATGGAACTTGATCTCCGGGCCTGCTATTATCCCAGTTATCTAAAACCAAGTAAAATGTTTGAGTCGAAGAGCCACCGAATCCTGCAAATGACCAAGTTGAACCATCTGAGTCCAAAGCTACCGAAAATTCTTGATATGAAATTGACTCATATGCGTGCGTATCTCTGAAAGGTATCCAAGTCCCCAAATCCCTCCATTCTAACGGAATTTCTTCTAAAAGTTCCGGAAAGCAGTCATCGTCTTCACTACAATCTCGCTCAGACTCGTATAGCCAATAATCAGAGTCTGCAATTAGGTAAATATCGCCTTTTCCGCTCAAGTCAATGCAGAATGTGTATCTCTTGCCAGGCTCCATAACGAAAGCTATAGATGTCGCAGAACCATTGTTTATACGAATTCCGGGGAAGTCTTCCCACGATCCATCTGACCATTCTGTGCTAAGGCTCTTATCAAGAGGCATCAAATTCGAGTCGCCCCCGAAACCAAAAAAAGTCCCTAATCCCTCTCCCGGTTGCTCTACCGACAGGTAATCCTCTGGCCTCTCATAACTCTCCCAGTCGCTATCTGGCGAGACCTCGCAAGAAATCGACTGTGATGTTGCAGTTGTGGAAGCAAATATCACCGCCGCGCACGATGTGGCTAAAAAAATCAGTACCCCAACTACGAAACTGAGATTTTGAAAGGCACTTCCCACTATCTCCGCCTCGTCCTAATTGGCCTGACGTAACCAGATTCACTATTTGTTCTTTCATCATTGGTGAGATATTTTGGCTGTGGTGGTGGAGTGTGTTGATCCATTCCGGGCAAACCTCCTTCGTCTTCAATCTCGTCAACATCATACTTCTTGACCATATCTAATGCATCAGCCTCATCATCGTCTCGATCCCTCATTACCATCCACCCCAGGATAGCAACTAAGGCCACGAGAGAAAGTATTCCAGCACTTTCTCTTCCGGGAATTAGATCCTCCATAGAGAGATCAGAGAGAGTTTTAGGTGGGGCTGTATCCTGTATAGATAGGACAGTTATGACATAGTCTTTCGAGGAACATACACCAACTCCGTCACAAACAGTCATCGAAATTCTTACTTCTCCAGGCTCCTCCCAAACCTGATCCGTAGCTATCCAATCATTCCTCGAGTTACCATCACACCCTAAATCCGTCCTACAATCTTCATCGAGGAAGACATTTATGTCCCATTTGTATAACAGCGGGCCAGTAAGATTTGCGTCCCTGTCGTTAGATGCAATGCCATCACCGTCGCTGTCTATAATCGAATTTTCGTCGATCCATGCAATAATGCCAGAATTCAGATCTGAGTCATTCGCTAGTCCTGAAAGATTTACAGAATCG
>CEQW01007880.1_pt1 | contig 11149 bp, 6 predicted proteins | sample 530891 | NCBI WGS metagenome assembly CEQW01 (sample SAMEA2621066, study PRJEB7988) | marine metagenome | biome: marine biome (ENVO:00000447); feature: surface water layer (ENVO:00002042); material: "saline water (ENVO:00002010), including plankton (ENVO:xxxxxxxx)" | depth 5 m
GTGGAACAACATGCTTTCTGCAGGATATAATAATCCTGGATATGACATGGTAGAAGGCGCTAAATTCCTTGAAGCTTTAATGGAGTTTCTTGAATCCTCAGATCTCGATGCCGGAATGGCCTTTTTGACCGGATTATTTGTCTACGGTAATGAATTCCCGCTTCCCAGAACAATCAACGATTTTAGTGATGTAGCAGATTATATATCGTCTTTTGATCCAATCGAAAACTTCACTAGATTCGCTGGAACAGAAGACTTCTCTGCAGCCTACGATGCCATGCTAGGCAGCAATGAGTGGCAAGAACTAGAAACAGCATTAGACAATTTAGCAGATAATACTGCGGTGTTCGAGTCAGTTCAAACAGTGCTTCGAAACATCGCACTATTATCGGTTTCAATTCACCCCGAAGCAATAATTGCTGGCTTTGAAGCATGGGTCGAGCCATTAGCAAATGATGATTATAACAACATGACGCCATTCCAAAAGTTAATTGTTAGTTGGTCAGAAATGGACGTTAATATCGTTGATGAAGACGGAGATGAGTTTCCCGATAACATAATTTGGGAATATGAATTACTGCTTAATACAACAGAAGGATTACAATGGCAGGCAAAAATGGAATCATCTCATCAATACGTTGCAGACGGATTTGACGACTTCAACATGTTTGACATTGACCTGCTCACAATACTTAGGGACACAATTGAGGACCCAACTTGGCAAGACGCTGGCGAGGCAGTCCAAGAGTTTACTCAATGGGCCGCTAATGCCTCAGTATCCCGTAATTTGGAATGGGAATATGATTGGGAGTCAGAAGAAGATGACTCCGGCGAAGATGACGATGATACTGACAACGACAACACCGATAATTACCAGTATGTGATATTTGATAACCTACACCCAATACAAACTTTCGAACTTAACAAATATCATCTGGACCTTGGTTTTGAACTGAGAATTGAAGGCGGTTTTCATAATGATAATGATTATCCAGATGATTTCAATATGACAGTAACTAACGATGCGGGTGATGTTACCAATGTATTACTGGTGCGAAATCATGACCATCATAATTCATATTATGGTAGATTTACTGCTGCTGACATTGCGGTAAATACCTACAGTTTTAGTCAACCACTGGAAACATATCGTCCGCCATGCGCCGATTATGGTTGTGTTGTTGACCGAGCCGAGTTTGAATTTAAGACACTACAACCATCTTTGATAGAATCAATGCCGCTTGAAGTAATGGATGAGATTTTCCTAGTTTCAGCCGTGGGAGTAATTGTTGATCAGGATGAAACCTTGTTAGTAAATGAGCCATACAACGTTGAATCAACCACTTATGATGCCGTTGACGGGGCTTTATCTGGTGCCAATGTTGACGCCGCAATACTTCGCGTTTCACCAGGACTAGGAGCTTCTGCTGCGTCTACATTATCGGCGGATGGTGAACTTACAATCAATAGTGCTGAGCCATCAACCTTGACAGGAAATTATGGTGGAAGCGATGCCATTGACTTCTTGTCAGTTAGCATTGAGCCGCGCACCCAAGACTCTGAAGATGGAGATTTGAGCGACGACCCAGCTGCCTTTTCAGGCAGCATAGATTACGCCGGCGATAGTACAACAGGCTGGGATTTGTCTGCTACATTAAGCGGACAGTACTCCCAATCAGACCGCGGAGTCGCAATAATCACCACTAGCGGGGAAACGGCAGAAGGCTTAGAGTTCTCTTTTAGCAATGAAATGCCATTACCAAGCACCCCACCATGCACAATTACTAGGGGCAATGAGTGGAGCTCTAATGAAATCAATATTGAGATGAATTGGAGAAACTACTACTACGACACTGAGGATTACAGAGAGTACTTCGACCCCACAGAAGCAGTTTCTTACACTATAGATTGGGGAGATGGTACAACCACTACCGACACTATTAGCAGTTCACATGCAGATTTTGGCGACTCTGGACAATATCAAACGTCACAAAACCATTACTACAATCCCTCCACTTCAGGGCAAGAATCGTATAATATTGTTATAGATTATGAATTTGAATATGGCGCCCACTACTATCACAGCATGGTTTACAAAGAAAACCATGGATTTGAGTATTATGATGAGGAAGGCAATATGTACTACGATGGATGGTTTGCAACCAATGAAGAGTGGCTCTATTGCCGTCTAAATGAACCAGAAACCTCGGCAACCCCTAGCGCATCAATAATCAATGAATTCATCACCAACGGTCCATTTGAAGTTATGACTCAACAGGTTTCTACCTCCGATGCCGAGGGGAAGTCTTCGATAACCATCACCCCGCCGCACACAGGCGCCTATGTTTCAATAGTTCAATCTGAAGTAATCCGTGCTACTGATGGGGAAACAATTACCGGCATTGGACTAAATTTCGGTCTAGCAACAGAAGGCAGTATTCGAATAAGTAACCTAGATGTAATTGATTACTTCTCAGGCTTGCCAGTATATGCTGCTAATACTAGCCAATCAACACAGTCGGTAACTGTGGAGGCAACGGGAATATCAAATACTTATCATAAGACTACAATTGGACATTTGCCATTGGACTTATCGGTAGCATTCGAAGATGTTTCGTGGGCGGCTGAGCCCAATATCCAAGACATCACATTCAACCCAGGAGAAACCAGCCGTAGTGTACAATTAACTCATGGAGCACCACTGTCGCTGATTGGCATCTTCTCTACTGAATCAGACTCACAGGGCGAAGTAAGTATCGATCAAACCTTATCACCCCTAGCCGTTCACTTTGGTTTGATACTTCATAACCCGCAAGAACTAGCAATCAATGGAGCCCTAGGCCCTGGACAGACGACCAATATTGCGTTATCAGAATCTATTGAGCAGGCTAATAGAATCCTTGCAGTAGCGTCACCAAGCCATGGCTTTGACCCAGCAACCGTTGACTTCTCAACCATCACCGAATTACTTTCAAATGAAGCATTAAGGCCAGCAACAGATTGGCCAGGGGTTGAAGAAAATATAGTTTCAGTTTGTGAAGAGATTGACCATTACGGCGATCACGAATGGAACCCGGAGACGGAGAATCATGAGCCAATGCTTAAGATAACTGTGCGACATCAATCTGAAGCCATCGATTATGGTAACTATGAAGGATACAGTTTTTCCATGACTAATCATGATTTAGTGCACGTTGAAACCGGCCAAAGTTATGACCATCTGCCCCTAAGCACTAGCAACAATGGGCAACCCCAAACCTCCATTAGACTTAATTATCCAACTTCTGAAATGCCGACTGGAACATATTTGTTCAACACCGGCACTTCTTTGGACTCATCAATGGAATTGGAGCTATATGACCCATACAGTCCAAGCTATGATACCTCAGAAACCCAAGAGGAATGCGAAGGCGATCTAGATTTAACCGATACAGAAAGTTTTGATATGTTCGATAAGTATGTTACCAGATTTAGCACAATTGCTTGGGGTCAAGGGTCAAGCGCAGACTTGGAATTACCATATCTATCTTCGCCAGTTTCAGAGTATACCGTTATTGCCATTGCGCAACAAGGTTCAGGGCAATCTGCCAATTTAGTTTCTGCAATTAGCACCACGCTCTCTGTTCCCAACCCGGAACCACCGGCAATGGAGAACCTTTCACTAGTTTTCTCACCATCAAACCCATCGCCAGGAGATATCGTACTAGTGACAATCACCGATGAGTCAAACAACCCAGTTGAAGGATTATCAATCACAGTTGTTAGAGGCGATGAGACATTAACTAGCCTTCTTAGCAATGAAAACGGCCAAAACTCCTTCCCAATACTTGTTGGTGAAATCACCATTAGAGTCTCTGGCGGACAGTATTATCCTGTAGAGATTTCTCTTCAAGTCAACGAAGACGGAATTGATGATGATGACGGATTGCCCGGGGACAGAGATGCTGACGGTTATGGTGACCTGTTGGATGCCTTCCCAGACGATTCAAGCGAGTGGTTTGATACAGATTTGGATAATATCGGCAATAATGCAGATACCGACGATGACTCAGATGGTATACTAGATGACCAAGAATTACTGTCTAACCCACAAACTAATCCACTAAAGGCTGATACCGATAACGACGGTTATTGCGACGGAGCCATTGACGTCTTCCAAATGTGTGTTGGCGGAGATTTATTCCCAATCGACTCATCAGAATGGGCCGACTCGGACAATGACGGAATTGGCGATAACTCAGACCCAACCCCGTTCGGGGATATTGACGATAATCAAAATAACCAAAACGGTACGGGAGATCTTACCGATAACAGTACAGATTCGCAACAAGATTCGGAGTCTGAGTCGTCTGATTCAACGTCCAATAGTATGGTATTAATCGGCGGCTCAATAGGGCTGATTGTAATACTAATCGCAGTTGGATTGTTTATTACATTACGTAACAGAGGCGATGAAGTTGACGAAAAACGATTTGCTAAAGAAGAGGAATTGTTTGAAACTATTTCCTCGAGTATAGCCACAACTCCATCAGTACCTCCAATTACCGCCCGAGGAGAAATGATTGATGGTTATGAAGCCATACAATTCCCCGCTGGCTCTGGCAATTGGTTCTACCGAGATCCAACAACAGGCGCCTGGATTGAATGGCGCTAAACCAATCACTGAGTGATGTTATGAGCGACAAGCGAATGAAATTAATTGTATTAATTTCATTATGTATCCTTAGTCTGCCCGCAATAATCTCTCCACCCCAAACCTCGATGGCTACCGAAGCAATCTTTGAAGACCCAGCAATGCAGAGAATAAAATCAGAAGGTAATGATTCAACCATTTCAGCATATCTAATCATTCGAGTTCAACACGAAGACCTAGGTCCGCTAACCAGTAACTTCTCACGCGTTGAGCAATTGTTCAATATCGAGCAAGAAGCACGCACATCTACCGATTCAGATTATTCGTTTGATTCAAACAAAGTCTACATTCAGCGCCTTGAAACACCATTTTCAGCTTGGGAAGGCGCATTTAATACGCGTAATAAAAGCCTAGCCAATGCGTCCAGCTGGGGGGAAGTTCTGCAGCCAACCAATGAACAAGGGTGGTGCTCAGAGGAGGCAAATACTGCTGAAACCAACGCTCTTCAGGCCACTTTACTTTTGCTGCCCAAGGAATCTAACATAGGAGTTGCATGTCCAGAATTTGCTGGAGCATCTGCAACTCAACCCCCTCAGTCCAACGAATTGCTATGGTTAATCTGGCTTGATTCCAGTGAAAGACCGGTCGATTGGTCTGAACTCTCGAGCTGGTGCGAAAAGATTTCCGCCAATTCAGAATTCAACTTTGAGCCGGCTGGCGTCAATATGTTGTTTAAGGAAGCAGAACTAATCGCTAAGGATGACTTAGCCAAAATCTTACCAATAACTGCTGTTATTTTGGTGGCAATTATGTGGTTGTTTTTCAGAGACATCAAGACTACATTAATGACTCTAGGCTCAGTTGTTTTGGTAGTTTTGGCAGTAATTGGTTTTCTTCAATTATTTGATTATCAATTTTCAGTTATTGACGGGATTGCCGTTCCTATTATAATGGGGGTAGCGGTTGATGGAGCATTCTGGTATAAATCGTCGAACAAACCAACTAAAGAGGTTAGGGAAATATTGCTACTGGCAATGGCAACAACGGTTGCTGCCATATCACTGGCGCTGTTTTCACCCATTAAAGCACAACGTGGTCTTGCCCTAGTGATGATTGTCGGGATCGTCTTTGATTGGCTACTTACTAGATTTGTTCTAGAGCAGTATTACCTCAAATCTCGAGTTGCACCAATAGTTAACGATGTGGTAAATTTTTCTTCGGAAAATAAAATAAAATGGGGCTGGCCCGTGGCGCTACTTGCCTTAGTGATGATTGCTGTAACATCTCCTACTGGCGTTGAGGCACTAGATATCAATCAATTCTTGCCCGAGGACAGTGAATCATTGGACGAACTTAGTGAACTTAGGGACCTTTATGTCATAGCATCTAGTACTATTGTATTCATCACCTTCGATTTAGACAATGCAGACTCTCTAGAATTAAGCAATTTAGATAATTTCAAACAACAATTTGTGCAACACCCGAATATCATTGCCTACGATACTGGTTTATCTCGGGAAATATTAGTATTAGGCTTGGGAGATTTAACCGAAAGTTCTAGTTTTGATGAGCTATATGACAATACAACTGAATCAATTTTAGTAAAAGATCCATGGCTCAGAGTTGATGGAGAGGTAACAGGCGGATTTATCCTTGCAGTAATTGATGGCGAGAACGCTCAATCCGCATACCAATTTTCACTAGATACTCAGAATTTACTCGATGATAATAATTTATCAGGCGAAATTGGCGGGGATTTAATCACCGGAATTAGCCTGGCAAAATCATTTGAGCAGACACGAATTTTGCAGATAATTTTTGCTGGAATAATAGTATTCACGATTTCTCGGGCGATGACTGGTTCAACCAATCGAGCAGCAAGAATAGCCGTTGGTACAATAGCCGTTGGTATTGCAGTTGATGGACTGGCCAGCCATCTTGGCGGCAGAGGCGTAAATACCGCTCCTGCGGTATTGCTTGGCATGGGATTTGCCGCTGACTATCTATCGCACGCAAGTGACAAAATCACGTCTTGGAAATTTGATAATATGGCAAGATGGGGCGCTGCTATCACTTCTTGCAGCGTCTTTTTCGTAGTTTCATTTAGCAAATTTCCCCCGGCAAAGGACACTGGAGTATTACTTACTTTAACGATAATAATTTCGGTATTTCTCGCCACCCTACTCTCAACAGTTTCCCATGAGAGGGCAATTAAACAACAGGAAGAGTAGCCAATAGTTATATCAAAATGAATAGTGACCAAAGAACATGAGCCCACTATTCGAGATGGACCAATATCTTATCCAAACAAAATTTTTACGAATCCTTGGTGGAGCCTTTTGGTTCAAAGACGTGTCAGGAAATGTAGTTGCTTACTCCAAGCAAAAGCGCTTCAAACTGAAAGAAGATATTATATTATACGCAGATGAATCGTGCTCAGTTGCTCTGTTACAAATCAAAGCTAGAAGCGTCCTTGATTTAGCTGCAACCTACGATGTTTTTGATTTGTCAACCAATGAACACATTGGCTCTGTCAAGAGAAATTTCATGAAGTCAATAGTCAAAGATAGTTGGAAACTTCTAGACGTTGAAGGAAATCAATACGGCGAATTAATTGAAGACAGTATTGCTATTCTGCGTCGATTTATACCACTTATTCCAGCTAAATTTCACTTTGAAATTCCCGGCCATGAAGGTATAACAATTCACCAACAATTTAACCCAATTATCAAAAAATCGCTGTTAACAATACCACCCGGCCACCCAATGGATCGAAGAATGATTGCAGCCATTGCCCTACTTAATTCCGCTATTGAAGGCCGTCAAGGCTAATCATACAAACCATTCAAACAATGGTTTCATGCTTAATCACAGTTTAGCAGGGCCGTGGCGCGAGTAATAATTGTCGGGGCGGGTATTGCTGGCTTATCGGCGGCAATCCATGCATCATCATTTGGCCACCACGTTGTTTTATTGGAAAAGTCCTCCCGCATAGGCGGGCGAGGCACATCACAAAATGTCGACGGATTTTCACTTCACTACGGCCCTCATTTACTTGATAAAAAGGGCCCATTCTACCAATTATGTCACAAGCTAAGCAGAACGAAAATCTCATTGAAACCTCTGCGATTGGACAAAATTGAAGCAGCAGGTCATGGTTTAATTCGGCCAACAGGCAATATCAAACAAGCAGCCGAAAATCTCAGAGCACTGAGAAATCAAGACGAATCAAACCCCTACTTTCAAGCAGTGAAATTCCTAAACAATTGGGGGGGAAAGCAAAATCAAAATCGTAACAAGTCACTTCGTAAGAGTAAGTTATGTATTTCCAACGAGGGCTGGATTGGGCTAGTGGGTAGACTTGGTGCGGCTTTAGATGAAATAGGGGTGCTAATCGAAACAAATTGTGATGTAGCCAAGATCAACAAAAACAAAATTTGCTTAACCGATGGCAGGGAAGTTGAATGTGATGCGGTAATACTAGCTTGCGGAGTAAATACTGCCAAACAATTGCTTGAAACCGTGGATGAGGATTTAACCCGACAAGAATTTGGCAATATCAGTAAAATTACTGCCAGTTTTATCGAGGCAGGGATCTCTTCCAAACCAATGTCGGGTAAACACGCAATTGTTGATTCAAGCAGCAAAATGGCAGTATTTGATAACATTGCTGTACAACCTAGGCTTGGTGCCAGTGGGTCGCATATTTCGGCAATTGCTGTTGGTGGCCTGAGTGGTGCTGATAAATTATACCAATCAGCAAAACAACGCTCGGCAAAATTAGTTGATTTCCTTGATAAGTATATTTCAGGATGGCAAAATAACATTGTTACAGATTTACGCCAAGCCAGCATCATTGTAGGCTATCAAGGGGGCGTGGACGTGGGCATTTTTGCTAAACACAATATTTTACTCGCCGGACAGTGGGTCAACTCGAATTATGTGCTTGCTGATGCAGCAGCAGATACCGGTAAAAGCGCTGCTAAGAAATTAACAGAACTTCACCCAACAAGATGAACCGAATGAAATCGTTATTCACTGCCGGCTTGACCGGTAAATCATGCGCCTAGTATCATGGAACGTTAATGGAATTAGAGCCGCCATAAGAAAAGGTATTGACGGATATTTCAAGTCTATCGATGCAGATATCTGGATGCTACAAGAGGTTAGAGCCCTGCCAGAACAATTACCCAAAAATTGGTCGTGGCCAGAGGGTTACTCCTACCACCTTCATACAGCAGAAAAAAAGGGCTATTCGGGAGTCGCGACAATCTCCCGCAGCCCAATGGAAGTGATTCAAACCGGCAAACCATCAGCGATTGATGCAAACGATTCAGAAGGCAGAATAATTGTTACAAAACACGGAGCAATAACCTGCATAAACACCTATTTACCTAGCGGTTCAAGTGGTGAGGAAAGACAGCATTTCAAAGAAACATGGATGGCGGAATGGCGTGAATTCCTACAACCCTACCTGTCGTATGAAACGCCAGTAGTGGTTTGTGGCGATCTTAATGTTGCTCATACTGAAGATGATATTTGGAATCCCAAAGGCAACGCTAAAATGAGTGGCTTTTTGCCACAAGAGCGAGCATGGTTTTCACAATTATTGGACGATGGTTGGCATGATGTATTTAGGGAACATGTGGGGCCAGGGGTTCAGAAATACAGTTGGTGGTCAAACCGTGGACAGGCAAGGGCAAAGGATAGGGGCTGGAGAATAGATTATTTCTTACTAAATAAAGCAGCTAAGAAACTAGTCAAAGATGTCCGTATAGAGCGTCAAGGCGGGCTAGATATTTCCGATCACGCACCAGTTATATTAGACCTTGAATGAAGTCACTTACTACTTTCTTCAATATCAGATAAAGCGACCATCAATTCATCAACCCTATCTCTTAAAGACTGGATTGAAGAATCTTCGACAACCACTTCTAACTCGGCAATTCCATCACTTTCTGTTAACTTTGCCGAGCAGCCCGGTCGGCTAGCAGCAGCCAATAATACGGTGCCCAATGCAGCATCTCCAGACCACTGAATTGTGGCGGTGTAAGATTCGACCATAGCCCTTCGAGGGGGTGGGCTGATATGAGGATGACTCTTGGACTAAGTATGGCGAAGCAAGAACCAAATTACGAGGTTCTAGCTGGTGCAGGCGGTGTATCACTAGGTGAGGCACGAACCAACCACCAAGGCCGTCGAGCATTGCTACTGGTTCGAGGCCTAGAAGATACCAATGAGTTTTGCCAGTTGGTTGAAACAATGGGGATAATAATTGTCGAGAAGATAATCCAGCCAGGTTCAATTGATGCCAAGGGATATTTCGGCAAAGGCCGGTTACAAGATGTAGCAGACGAACTTAGGTTACGAGTTGACGGCCACCCATGGTCAAAGGTCGATTTGGTGTTGATTCATACTAATGCAACACCAAGACAGCTTGTTGCAGTAAGCGAGGCTGCAGGTGTAGAAGTGTGGGATAGGGTGCGATTATTACTTTCATTATTTACTTCGCACGCCAACTCATTAGAAGCTAGAACACAGGTAAGGATTGCAAGATTACAATCAGATAGAACTGTACTTAGGGAGCTTGCTAATCAAACAACAACCGGTGAGCGAGCTGGGTATGGTGGAGGCGGAGTGACTGCATTACAAGCGGTAATCGCCAACATTAATCGCGAATTAACCTCTTTGCGAAAACGCCAACAAAAGCACTCGAAAGCCCAATCTGAGAGACGTCGCCAAAGAATGAGAAGTGGCGCAGTTACAGTGGGCATTGCAGGATATACCAATGCGGGTAAATCCAGTTTTTTCCTCAAAATGTCTGGTAAAGAAGTGCTTGTTGAAGATAAGTTGTTTTCTACTTTAGAGACAACAGTGGGGCGTCTTGCAGCAAGTCCAAGAGTATTACTTGCTGATACTATTGGGTTTATTGACAATTTACCAAATGCAACACTCGATGCATTTAGAGCTACTCTTGCCGAAGCATTAGAGTGTGATATGCTGCTGTTACTTGTTGATGCAACAGACGAATTAAGCGAATTTGAACGAAAACTGTCCGCCACGCGGCGCGAAATTAATACCAGATATCTTAGTGAAGATCAAGCCGAGCAAATCGTTGTTGAGCGCAAAATAATGTGCGTCTTGACTAAGGTAGAATCATTAGGGCCCCAAGAACTTGCTCAAAAAGCAGCGATGGTAATTGATTGTGGCTATAGTAAACCGATGGCAATCTCAGTCCATCAAGACATTGGAATCGAGGAATTGCAGGATGAGATGCTCGCGATGCTATTTGGTCAACCAGCCACCCTGTTACTTACCCAAGCAGATACAGGAAGAAATATTGAAGGCTATGTGGCTGATGTGTATGATGCCGCTATGGTGATAGACAAATCAGTTGACGAACAAGGTGCAATAACAATGCAAGTGTGGATTAGCGAACAATCTCTTGCAAGACTAATAGCAAATTCCAACGGGCGCATTGGAGTCAAGTAGGAAGAAGTTCTAGCAACTTCATGG
>CEQW01005664.1_pt1 | contig 11142 bp, 9 predicted proteins | sample 530891 | NCBI WGS metagenome assembly CEQW01 (sample SAMEA2621066, study PRJEB7988) | marine metagenome | biome: marine biome (ENVO:00000447); feature: surface water layer (ENVO:00002042); material: "saline water (ENVO:00002010), including plankton (ENVO:xxxxxxxx)" | depth 5 m
TATGGGCGAAGCAAGCTATTGACATGGGCTTTTCCGGTATCGCAAGTGGACCTCTAGTCCGCTCCTCTTTCAAAGCGGGGTTGTTGTTCCGAAAAACCAAGGATTTAGACAACCAAGAAACAATGCCGGGCGCATATGTTTATGTTGCTCAGGACCAAAGAAATGAACCGACACCACTTAAGATAGTGATGGAGTGAGGTGGAACAATGACCGAGAGAGTGACTGCCACAACCAAACCATATACGATTGGAAGGCCTCCCTTTCGGCCTGGCGATGATGCAGATTTTGGCGGAAAATTCACTGAACAACCAGGGGACCTGTCACGCCCCAATCCAATAAAATGTGGAGCGCAAGACACTGTTCTCCATGCAACCGGTCTTGTCCGAGTTCTTGATGATGAAGGAAACGCGAGCGGCGAATGGGACCCTAAATTGGATAGCGAAACGATGATTCAGGGACTTGAATACATGATGCGTCTACGAATTTTTGACGACCGTATGATCAAAATGCAGCGAACTGGTAAACTCTCTTTTTACATGCGCTCATTTGGCGAGGAAGCAATCGCCATCGCTCAAACGATGGCTCTTGAAACTCAAGACTGGATATTCCCGTCCTACCGTCAACCAGGGGCACAATTTGTTCGTGGACGTGACATGGTTAGTATGATATGCCATTGCATTGGAAACACTGAAGATAATGTCAAAGGAAGACAGATGCCGGTTCATTACACTTGGAAACCTGGACGCTTTATTTCGATTTCATCTCCAGTTGGCACCCAATTCTCCCAAGCGGTAGGAGTTGCTATGGCCAGCGCTTACAAAGGCGATGATGAAGTATGTATTTCTTGGCTTGGTGATGGAACTTCTGCTCAAGGAGATTACCATTATGCACTTAACTTTGCTTCCACTTTCAAACCACCAGTAATTCTGAATGTTGTCAACAACCAGTGGGCGATTTCAACACACGCAAATCTTGCTACCGGAGGACGTACATTCGCTGAACGTGGTCTAGCCTATGACATCCCATCTTTGCGCGTCGATGGAAATGATTTCTTGGCACTCTACAGCGTAACCAAGTGGGCTCGAGAACGAGCTGGAGCAGGTCTCGGTGCGACGCACATTGAAGTCTTCACCTATCGAGCTGGTGCACATTCATCCTCTGATGACCCATCCGCATACCGACCAAATGATGAATTCAAATGCTGGCCTGGAGGCGACCCCATTCTTCGGCTTAAAGACCATTTAATTGGTGCTAAGATGTGGGATGAACAGCGGCATATTGCCCTTGCGAAAAAGATTGATGAAGAAGTGATGACTGCTTACAAAGAAGCTTGTGAATTTGGTGATTTGGCCAGTGGACCTTATCCTCCCGCATCGACCATATTTACTGAAGTCTACGAAACAGTTCCGTGGCATGTCCAAGAACAGCGCGAGGAACTAGGAAAGTGAGGTGAGATTATGGTTGAAATGAATATGATAAAAGCATTAAACTCGGCCTTAGAAGTTCAACTTGCCAAGGATAAAAATGTCGTCATTTTCGGGGAAGATGTTGGGTTCTTTGGAGGAGTATTCCGAGTCACTGACGGTCTTCAAAAGAAATTTGGTGAACATCGAGTGTTCGATTCCCCGCTTGCAGAAGGTGGTATCGCAGCTATCGCAATGGGGATGAGTATCAATGGATTGAGGCCGGTCGCTGAAATACAGTTTGCTGACTATATCTTCCCTGCTTATGACCAAATTGTCAATGAGATTGCAAAAGTTCGACATCGCTCGGGTGGCGAATTTACGGCTCCTCTTACTTTCAGAACTCCTGCTGGTGGTGGTATCAAAGGAGGACATCATCACTCGCAGTCACCTGAGGCGCAGTTCACACACACACCCGGTCTCAAAGTAGTCTACTGTTCAAACCCCTACAATGCAAAAGGCCTGCTTACGGCTTCGATTGAGTGCAATGACCCGGTTATTTTCTTTGAACCTAAGCGATGTTACAGAGGCCCGTTTTACGGCGATCCTCACAATGTTCCAACTTGGTCAGGTCATCCTGATGGTGATGTACCCGAGGAGCATTACATTGTGCCTCTTGAACAAGCACGAATTGTTCGTGAAGGAAATGCATGTACGGTGATTGCATGGGGAACTATGGTTCATGTAAGCGAGCAAGCAATCAAGGATTCTGGAGTGGATTGTGAACTCATTGATCTTCAAACATTGGTTCCATGGGACCGAGATACTGTGGTCAACTCAATCAAGAAAACTGGTCGGTGCGTCATTGTTCATGAAGCGCCGAAGACCAGTGGATTTGGGGCTGAAATGAGTGCTTCAATCCAAGAACGCTGCTTCTATCACCTTGAAGCACCAATTACTCGAGTGACAGGATGGGACACACCTTTCCCTCACACAACGGAATGGGATTATTTGCCAAGTCCGGAGCGAATCGCTGAAGCAATAAAGAAAACACAGGAGGAATAATTATGGGAACATTTGCATTTAAAATGCCAGATATCGGAGAAGGCGTCGTCGAAGGCGAAGTTGTAGAATGGATGGTTGCAGTCGGAGACATGGTCAAAGAAGACGACCCTATTTTGTCGGTCATGACTGACAAAGCAACTGTCGAAATTCCATCACCAGTGGACGGAAAAGTGACGAAGGTCATTGGTGAAGCAGGTGATATTCTTCCAGTTGGTGTTGTTTGTATTGAGTTTGAAGTCGATGGAGATGGAAACGCTGCCGCTGCTGAAGAGAAGCCCGCACCAAAGGCCGAATCGAAACCTGGACCAAAAGTCGAACCTGAGCCTGAGCCAACTCCAGCCCCTCAACCGAAAAGCGAGCCTGCACCAACTCCTGCACCTGCTGCTAGAGTAGAGCGTGCTGCTGGCACCAAGGCTCTTGCAAGTCCTGCCGTTCGCCAACGTGCTCGACAAGCAAACATCAATCTCGAACATGTTGCTGGTTCCGGACCTGCTGGCCGAATCAGCCACGCAGATCTTGACGCCCACATTGCAGGAGGCGCTGTTGGTGCCAGTCAAGTGCGCCCAATGGGTGCATCCGCTCGCAGCGAACGAAACGGAACGCAAGACATCAAAGTTATCGGTCTTCGGAGAAAGATTGCAGAAGGAATGATTTCCTCCTATTCGACGATTCCTCACTTTTCGTATTTTGAAGAAGTCGACATTACTGCGCTCGAAGAATTGCGTCAACACCTCAATGCTACACGCCCTGATGGTGCTCCGAAATTGACCTATCTGCCGTTTATCATGCAAGCACTGGTCAAAGCGCTTGAGCAACGACCTGAATGCAATGCTCTTTACGATGATGATTCGAACGTAGTAACTCGACATGAAGCGATTAACCTTGGAATTGCAACACAAACTGACCGTGGATTGTTTGTTCCAGTTGTCAAGCATGTCGAAGCCATGGATATTTGGCAGGCTGCATCTGAAATGACTCGAGTTACAAGCGCAACACGCGACGGTAAAGCAACCGCTGAAGAATTGACCGGTTCAACCTTCACCATCACAAGCCTAGGAAGACTCGGTGGGTTGGGTGCTACTCCAATCATTAACAAACCTGAAGTCGGAATTTTAGGTGTTCACAACGCGAAAGAACGAGCAGTCGTTAAGGACGGACAGATTGTAGTTCGTAGGATTATGAACCTCTCTTCTTCGTGGGACCACCGTGTTGTCGATGGCCATGATGGTGCGAGTTTGGTTCAACTCGTGAAAACGTATCTCGAGCATCCAGCTACAATTTTCATGTGAGGTGCAACTATGCAATCGAAAAAATGTCAAGTTCTCGTCATCGGTGCCGGACCAGGTGGATATGTTGCTGCAATTCGAGCGGGTCAGCTCGGTCTTTCGACCGTTATTGTTGAAGGTGAAAAAGCTGGAGGTACATGTCTCATTCGTGGATGTATTCCTTCAAAAGCACTTATTCACGCAGCACACCAATTTCACAATTTAGCCAAACATGCTTCAAAAGACGGCCACATGGGTATTTCAATACCTGGACCTGCCGAACTTGACATGGCAAATTTGGTAGGTTGGAAAGAAGGAATCGTTACACGATTAAACAAAGGTGTCGAACATTTACTCAAGAACGCTGGCGCTGAACTTATTCATGGCTGGGCTGAATTTCAGGATGCAAAGACTGTGAAGGTTGGAAAAGGCAAAGATGCAATAATCATACAAGCTGATAACGTCATTCTTGCTAATGGTTCTGTTCCAATCGAACTCCCGTTCATGCCGTTCTCAGAAAATGTAATTTCTTCCCGAGAGGCTCTTTCACTTGAAGAGTTACCAAAACATGTTGCTATTGTTGGTGGTGGATATATTGGTCTTGAATTGGGCATCACGTTCAAAATGCTTGGATCAGAAGTCACCGTGGTTGAAGCGATGGACAGTATACTTCCAATCTTCGACAAGGAACTTCGTAGACCGCTGGAAATAGCAGTCAAGAAACAAAAAATCAAAACCAATCTCGGTGTTTTTGCCAAAGGAGTTGAAGAAACCAAGGATGGACGCTTGAAACTCAATTTTATTGACAAGAATGAGAAAAACGAGGACAAGATGCAGAACGTTGTTGTTGACAAAGTCTTGGTCACTGTTGGGCGAAAACCAAATTCTGCAGCACTCGCACCGACCGGTGTTGCCCTCGACGAGCGAGGCTTTGTCAAAGTCAACGAGCGATGCGAGACGAACATGCGAGGGGTGTATGCTATTGGTGATGTATGCAACTCCGGTGAAATGCTTGCCCATGTTGCTTCATTCCAAGGTGAAATGGTTGCAGAGATAATTGCAGGCCATAAGAGAGTGTACGAACCTGTCGCAGTTCCTGCAATTGTATTCACAGAACCTGAAATTGTCTCTGTTGGGCTCTCTCCAGAGCAAGCAAAGGAAACAGGACATCCTGTCATTATCGGAAAATTCCCTCTTGGAGCAAACGGTAGAGCGTTAACGCAAGAAGCCGAGAAAACAGCAGGATTTGTTCGGGTTTGTGCACGTGAAGATGACCACAGGATTTTGGGGATTCAAGGGGTCGGTACGCACATCAGTGAGCTTGTTGGTGAATGGACTCTAGCCCTTGAGATGGGTGCACTGCTCGAAGATATTGCTGGTACAATACATGCACATCCAACCATGACTGAAATGACACATGAAGCAGTGCTCGCCACACTGGGTCATGCGATTCACACAGCTTAATTCAAAGTAATTGCCCACGGGCAAGGAAAAGAAACGTGAGATAACAACGTACTCGGGCCTTGCCCGCAGGACTTGAGCCCCCGAGCATAAGTTAACGAAATCAACTATCTATAAACTTGAAATCAATTCAAGAGCCACACATGAGACAGTCATCTGGACTGTCAAGAGAGCATGCAATTGCATCCATAGTCGTCACATCTTCAGCACGTTCAGCAAGTCCACTCACGGTTTGATCTTCTGCCTTCTTTGCTTCGACTGTGAACTGAATTGCATCTGCTGCTGCCTTTGTTCGCAAATAGTACATTCCGGTCTTGAGTCCTTGCTTCCATCCATAGAAGTGCATCGAAGTAACCTTCGCTGGGTTCGCATCAACCATATGGATATTGAGAGACTGACTTTGGTCAATGTATGCTCCACGGTCTGCGGCCATATCCAAGACATGTCGTTGCTTAATTTCCCAAGTGGTTTTGTAAAGTGATTTAATGTGTTCAGGAATTCCATGAATATTTTGAATCGAACCCTTGTGACGGAGAATTTCATCTTTCATTTCAAGTCCCCATAGACCGAGTTCAATCAAATCACGAACAAGGTGCTTGTTGAGAACAATAAATTCTCCAGAGAGTGTTCTTCGAACATAGAGGTTTGAGGTAAATGCCTCGAAACATTCGTTGTTACCTAATATCTGAGAGGTTGATGCGGTTGGCATCGGAGCAACGAGCAGCGAGTTTCGCATACCCTTGTCAATAATTTCAGATTTCAAAGAATCCCAGTCCCAACGGCCGCTGTGCGTGTTCATTCCCCAAAGATCGAACTGAAGTTCTCCTCGACTGGCTGGAGAACCTTCAAACGTCGAGTAAGGTCCTTCAGCAATCGCTGCATCTTTTGATGCAGAACAGGCTGCAAAGTAAATTGTCTCAAAAATTTCTTTGTTCAGTTGGCGCGCCTCAGGACTTTCAAAGGGCAATTTCAACAACGCAAAGGTATCTGCAAGACCCTGAACACCAAGGCCGATTGGTCGGTGTCTCATGTTTGAGTTTCGAGCTTCAGGAACAGGGTAGAAATTAACATCAATCACGCGATTAAGATTTCCTGTAGCATGGTAGGTGACATCGTAGAGCAACTGATGGTTGAATGTTTGATTTTCAACATCAACGTACCTGTTAAGAGCAATCGATGCTAGATTGCAGACAGCGACTTCATCCTTTGCAGTGTATTCCATAATCTCGGTGCAAAGATTTGAAGACCGGATTGTCCCCAAATTCTTTTGATTGGATTTCTCATTAGCTGCATCCTTGTAAAGCATGTAAGGAGTACCGGTTTCAATTTGAGATTCCACCAGTTTATCCCACACGACACGAGCAGGTAGAGTTTCACGGGCAAGTCCTTGAGCCTCGTACGATTCAAACAATTGCTTGAAATCTGCACCGTATGCATCTTGAAGACCTGGGCATTCGTTCGGACAGAAGAAAGACCAATCCGCATTTTGTTCAACACGCTCCATGAACAAGTCCGGAGTCCACAGTGCATAGAACAGATCGCGCGCTCGGAGTTCTTCTTTACCGTGATTCTTTCTCAAATCTAGGAATGCAAGAATATCAGGGTGCCATGGTTCTAGATAAATAGCAATCGAGCCTTTTCTCTTTCCGCCCCCTTGGTCTACATAACGAGCAGTGTCGTTAAAGACTCGAAGCATTGGAACAATTCCGTTGCTTTGCCCATTTGTACCTTTAATGTAGGAGCCTTTTGAACGAATGTGATGGATGGAAAGTCCAATTCCACCTGCTGATTTGGAAATCAATGCACACTGTTTGAGAGTATCGTAAATTCCGTCGAGGGAATCATCTTGCATAGTCAAGAGAAAACATGAGGACATCTGAGGAGTCGGGGTTCCAGAATTGAAAAGAGTGGGTGTTGCGTGGGTGAAGAATCCTTGGCTCATCAAATCATAGGTTTCCAACGCCTTGCTGATGTTGGCATGATGAATTCCAACCGCTACACGCATCAACATGTGTTGGGGCCTTTCAGCAATTTCTCCGTTAAGTCGAAGAAGGTAAGAGCGCTCAAGTGTCTTGAAACCAAAATAGTCGTAGTTGTGATCTCTCTTGTAGTCGATGTGATTGTTCAGCACCTCTGCGTTCTCCATGATAATCGAAAAGACTTCTTCGGAAATAAGTGGAGCATGCTTGCCTGATTCAGGATCGATGTATTCACGTAAATCAGTAATCACATCAGAAAATGTATCCTTGGTGGAACGGTGGAGGTCATCGACACAAATTCGTGCAGCTAGCCGACTGTAGTCAGGATGCTGAGACGCAAGAGATGCGGCAGTCTCAGCAGCAAGTTGGTCGAGTTCCCGAGTCGTCACTCCATCATACAATCCTTCAATGGTCAACTTCGTAACATGACCAGGGTCAATCCAAGTTTTATCGAGGCCGTACGTAAGGGTCTTCAATTTGTCATGAATAGCATCAAATCGGACATCTTCCCTTTCGCCTTTTCTGTTCACTACTTGCATTGTCATTTTTGCTCCTCCATGTGTTTGATTTAATCCGCAGTATTTCCCCTTCTTCGCGTACGGTTCAAAAGTCTTCGTCCATTGCAAAGCGCTGTTGGATACTTCCGAGGTTCCCACCGTCTTTGACACCAGACTTCTGATACTCGCCAACTCTCTTTTCAAAGAAGTTGGTCTTTCCTTGCATTGAGATCATTTCCATCCAAGGGAAAGGATTGGTGGCATTGTAAAGTTTACTCGCACCAAGTGAGACCATGAGGCGGTCGGCTACAAATCGAATGTATTCTTGCATGAGCTCGGCATTCATACCAATCAAGGAAACCGGTAACGCAGACGTTACAAATTCAATTTCAATTTCGACAGCTTCTGAGATAATCCTGTGGATCATGTTCTCACCTGCACCTCGAATCAACTTATTGTGTAGAAGACAAGCAAAATCACAATGCAATCCCTCATCCCGTGAAATCAGTTCATTGGAAAAGGTGAGACCTGGCATGAGGCCGCGCTTCTTGAGCCAGAAAATTGCGCAAAAGGAGCCAGAAAAGAAAATCCCTTCTACTGCAGCAAAAGCAACGAGACGCTGAGCAAAGGAACCCTTCTTTCGAGAAAGCCAGCGCATGGCCCAATTGCCTTTCTTCTTAACCGAAGGTACTGTTTCAAGGGCATTGAACAAGTGATTCTTTTCATCAGGGTCTGTAATGTAAGTATCGATTAGTAAAGAATATGTTTCCGCATGGATGTTTTCCATCATGATTTGGAAGCCATAGAAGCATCGAGCTTCAGCCCATTGAACTTCATCGGCAAAGTTTGTAACAAGATTCTCATTTACGATTCCGTCACTCGCGGCAAAGAATGCTAAAACATGCTTCAAGAAATGGCGCTCATTGTCGCTGAGTGTTTTCCAATCCTTGGCATCCTCAGCCAAATCAATTTCCTCAGCAGTCCAAAACGAGGCAGCGTGCAGTTTGTACATCTCCCATACTTCTGCTTGTTCAATAGGGAACAACACGAATCGATCCAAATTTTCTTGGAGCATTGGCTCAATATGTTCTTGGGTAAGATCCAATTCAAATCCATCGTTTATGTCTGAAGTATTGCTGTGTTCAATGACCATGATTCATCCCCCTCGTTTGTTTCCCGCGCTGGAATTCATTTGCCCTCCGAGGTAGTGTATAATGTTCACCCTTCGCAAGGTATGCGATATGCTGTTTTTGCGAGGGTTTTTCGATTGCTAAAAAGTGCCTCAGTGGTGCTCTAGAGGGTGTTTTCACCCACAGACTATAAAGGCCGGTTTTTGAATGTAAAATTTACACTACCTCTAGGTTCGTTTCCACTCCAACTTGAGTTTTTATTCTCAGGGAAATTTTTTCAATCTCTGAACATATATTGAAGTAAATTTTGTGAAAGTACATTGGTGTTCAAACAGATGTGTTGTCTTGAGATTGCACCCATCTTCCATACGCTTCAGATGATCCGGCTACATGAAACAAAATTTGTGGCAAATCATACGGATGATTCCGTTCCAAGAAATCCAGAAGCACCTCTTTTTTCATTTCAGAACATTTCATTTCAATTCTCCATTCCTTTTCTAAGTTGAGTTTTCCGTCCCATTCATACATTGAACATACTTCTGAATACTCAACACATTTCGCACCATTTTCAATCAAATTTTGACAGAAAGAACCGACCCCATACTCTTCCCATGTTCTAGGGAGAGTGGTTTGAATAACAACAACACCTTTACTCATGTTATGGGCGAGGAGGTCTACCTCATCAATACTTTCAATCAAAAAATATAGAAATTAAATTATGAGATTCACGTTCTAATCAAAAAGGCATGATTTGTACCTCGAGAGGGAAAAGTCTGTTTCCAGCCTAAAGATGCCATTTAATGGATGCAGTAATAACTTAATAATAAAATTTGAAAACCTAATTATTAGTTTTTTTTAAATACTTATTAAAAAACGGGCAAGCATGGACAACGATGAGGATATAGTGGGAACAGTAAATCCCGACGTGAACAAGAGTGTAAATGAAGAATACGATGTCATCATTGTAGGTGCTGGTGCTTCTGGTGTTGGAGTTGCAATTTCGCTTCTTCATTCTGGTGTTGAAAATTTCTTGCTCGTCGATCGTGCGGGTGTTGGGGCATCCTTTGCCGCATGGCCAGCTGAGACCAGATTCATCACACCTTCATTTCCGAGTAACTCCATAGGTATGCTTGATTTAAATTCAGTTGCAGTAGGCGTATCTCCTGCGTTCAACATGAGAATTGAGCATCCAACCGGTCAAGAATTTGCCACTCACCTTCAAGGATTAGCCGAATACTTTGAACTCCCTATTCTTGAAAATACGAACATTACGAATATCGAGAAAAACGGAGACATATTCAATCTTGTAACCGAAAATGCCACACTCACCTCCAAGAAGGTCATTTGGGCTGCAGGTGAATACCAGTATCCATCTCAAGGAGGTTTCGAGGGCAGCGAATTGTGCCTTCACAATTCCAATGTCGAACGATATGGAGACATGGAAGGTGATGAGATTCTCATCATCGGTGGCTATGAAAGCGGCATTGATGCTGCATACCATCTGTCCAAGAGCGACAAAAAGATCCGAGTTTTCGACAGAAATTGCCCGTGGACTGATGAAAGCTCGGACCCCAGCATCGCGCTCTCAACTTTTTCCTTTGAACGAATGCGGCATGAGAAATTCCAACAAAACGTTGAATTGTTCGCTGAAACCTCAATCCAGTCGGTTACCTTCGATGGTACTGTCTATGAACTTACAACAGAGGATGGCCAAGTTTTCCAGTCCAAAACCCGGCCTCTTCTAGCAAATGGCTTTGAAGGCAGCCACAAGCACCTCGAACATTTGTTTGAAATGAGAGATGATGGGTTCCCTTCTGTAAGCGACCAGGACGAATCAACAATCACCCCCGGACTGTATCTATGTGGACCATCGGTACGACATGACAATCACATATTCTGCTTTATTTTCAAATACCGCCAACGGTTTGGAATTGTAGCCCAGGCAATTGCTTCATCAATGGGTTTGCCTACTGAAGATTTTGTCGCAGCATACAAGGGATGGGGAATGTACTTGGATGACCTATCTTGTTGTGGCCAGGAGTGCTTAACATGTTAAACCGTGAAAAAATGCTGAGTCTCGAATGGCTTGGACAAACTGTAGCAAGCGCATGCTGGATTGTGAGCGTGTTTGTTTATTCAGACGGTGCATTACCTGAGACCGCTGGTGATTGGTTACAACTCACTGCAGCATCTGCTTGGATGGTAGCAAACATTAGTTCGGCCCTATCCAAGAGTGAAAGTTCAGAATGAATCCACTCTCAACATAACGCCGGAGATTTGTTTATTTATGATTGAAATAACAAATGAACATGAATAAGTTTGCTTTGTTTGTGTGTCTACTC
>CEQW01002163.1_pt1 | contig 11138 bp, 5 predicted proteins | sample 530891 | NCBI WGS metagenome assembly CEQW01 (sample SAMEA2621066, study PRJEB7988) | marine metagenome | biome: marine biome (ENVO:00000447); feature: surface water layer (ENVO:00002042); material: "saline water (ENVO:00002010), including plankton (ENVO:xxxxxxxx)" | depth 5 m
GATCGCATCCGGTGTCATCGCTCTCATGCTAGAGGCAGATTCTTCTCTTTCCCCTCAAGATATTAAGGACAATTTGAGGAATTCATCAGAAGTACGTGGTAATCCATCTGAATCAGGTGTTAGCGACCGATGGAATGATAAGTATGGATTCGGAATAATCGATGCCAATTGCGCAGTATCTTTGATTATGGAAATTGTTTGTGGGACTGATACTGTCATACGAGCTCCAACGAGTGATGTTAACGTAAGTTTCCCTGTAAACGGAACGTGGCTCCTTAGTGGTGATACAACACGGATTTCTGGAAATGTTAATACAACCGAAGTCGATTATTCCAAGGTTGAAATATATCTCGAAAGAAGATATGCTCCAAATTGGCAAGGCGTCCCGAAGATGATTTTGAATTGGACAGAAGCGAGTGGGCCGGTTGATAATTGGTTCCTTGACGTGTTGATTGAGGATTCGTGGGTTGAATATCAACCTGATAGTAACTACTATGACTTCATTCGAGTGTACGCTCGAGCTACAGGCGACGAAGGAAATGAGTCAAATCCTTCAATCCGTGACATAAAAGTTTCTAGGATGGGTGTTTCAATTGAAACTCCCACGTTAAGAGAGGTGCTTGAAGGATCAGTCCAAGTTACTGGCGAGGTTGAAGGTGTCGAGCATGATCGAATCGAATATCGAGTTGATGGAGGGGAATGGAAATTCGGTACTACTTTGAATGGGAAGAGTGGTAATGGCCAAGATGGTCTGGATGATTGGGAGTTCACATGGGACACCACTGAGATCGAAGATGGTTCGAGAGACTTTTCAATTCGCATGGTCAACAAATCGGGTTTGTCATCTCCCGTAGCAACAAGGGCGTTTAACATCGATAATATCGCTCCAGCACCAGCATTAAGATTCAATGGTGATGTTGAAATCTTCGATCAACAATTACCTGCTGAAACAGTTTATTCAGGAAGTTTGCTCGAACTGAAATTTGAGGTATTCAATGGCGGTGACAAAGATGCGAATGATATCTTTGTCAGGCTCAATGCCCCTGGAGAAATTTCTGAAATTTATCCCTCACAGGGGCTCATTCCCTTGCTCAAAAAAGGGCAATCAGTAGAAGTCACCCTTTGGTGGCTAGCAACTGTTGCAGGTACTCACAACGTTTCGATTGAACTGGATCCAAATAACGTTCAAGGAGACCTCAATTTGGAAGATAATATCCACTCGTTTACCTATGAAATTCTTGAGCGACCATCCGAACCTGTATTGAGATTTTTACCAGGTTCGACAACCACACTCCCAAATATTCCAATTGTGAATGAACCGTACACAATCCGAGTACGCATCGACAACCTAGGTTTAGATGATGCTATTTCTTTGAAGGTGAATTTAGAACGAATGAATCTAGAATACGGCGGATTTGAACCCATTGACGAAGAATCAATAGTCGTGATTCCTGGTGCCACCACGACGTCCGGTGATGCAGTTGTATCTTTTACAGATATACATCCTGAGAAAGGAGGAGTCCTCTATCGTGCTGTATTATCAGGAGATGGCGTTGACCCAGATTACGATACCGTAAGATTCACCGTTGCTGTGAGTGATCTCCTCTCAGGCGGAACGAGTACGCTCGAATTATCCGCCGATGAATCTCCAGTAGCATTTGCTGGTATCGGTAAATCATCACTCGTATTCACAGAAATAAATGGAGAGTTGCATGTACGCTCTCTCAGCAGTGATTTGAGATTACTTACCGATACATTAGTCGATGATAATTGGGCAGGTGAGTTGACAGTGTTTGAACGTAGTGACGGACTTGTGCATGCTGCTTGGACAAGTAGAACGGAAAATCAAATTGGATCATCTCTCATCGATGTCGCAATGTCCTCATTTTCAGAAACAGGTCAGATGCTTCCAGTTCACCATCATCTTACTCCACTGAAAATATCCGAGGGGCAATACTGGGGCTTAGACATAACTGAAGAAGATGGACTTTACGTGTTATCTGGTTATTATCGTAATATTTCTACAGGAGGTTCATGGAGTGATATCACGTCGATTTTTAGCATCCAATCTACGACTCCTGATCTCAATGAGAATTGGTCTTCCCCAGTTAATCATCTCGTCAATATTGACATACATCCAGATGATGGTGATTCTCTCAGTACATCGCTTCTCGATGGAGAATTGCATTTGCTATACCAAGAACTGAGAGACGACATTTCCGGAGAGGAACGTGTTGGTCTGATGTATGCAAGAGGAGATCCTACGGCCGAAGACTGGTCCTATCAGTTGTCTGTAGGCGATTACGCATCATCTCCTCATTTGGGCGTCCTTGAAGTTGATGGCGAGGATATGATTTTCGCTGCTTGGATTGAGGGCGAAGGCAGATCAGCTCAAATCGCACACACTGCGACAAAGGGGAATTGGGTTGAAGAAATCCACATGGTTTCTGCGCCAGGTTCAACAAGAATTGAATTGTCCCAACAATCGGATTCGATTGACATAATCTATGATGAGATTACAGTGTATGGAACTTCAGTTCGATATGGTCTTTTCACAGATGATGGTGTAAATCCAGTCTTTGCTCTTGGAAACGTAATTGGAAACAATGGCGATCTTATTGGATATTCAACCAATCAAAAGGATGGAGTTTTGTTTACCGTATCAGAAACTGGCCGTATCTCGATGCAAAAATTTGCACTTAATGAGGAACAAGAATCCTCAGCTCCGAAATCTTTCTTTGAACAGTTAATCGAACCTTTGCCCGGCTCTGAATCGACCAAGAAACTCATATTCTTTGGAATACTTGGGGCAATTTCTCTGATTTTCATAATGGTAATGGCCACATTAAGGCACTCAAACAAAGAGGAGGATGAGATTCTTGAAGAAGAAGAAGATGCTGATCTAGCAATAATGGTTACTGTAGAAGAAGACGACACGGATTCTCAAGAAGAACTCGTTGCAACACTCTCTCCTTCTTCTCCTGAATTTGAAATTGAAATGGAGGAACCCACACTTCTTGATACACTCGAAGCAAAGAACGCTTCTGGAGAAGGCAGTGCACGTCTTAACAGAAGAATCCAAAGGAAGCAAGAACGTGAAATTGCTGAGATTATTTCAAAAACTCCACCTCTTCCATTACCTGGTCAACTCAATCCACTCCCGTTACCAACCGTTCCACTTGTTGGAGAGCCTGTATTGCCCGCACTGCCTCCTTTGCCTGAACTTCCACCGTTACGAAGGGAAGCAACTTGTCCATCCTGCAAAGCGAATTTCGTTGTTACTGATATGATGCGTTCCCAAATTGAATGCCCAATCTGCTCAGAAAAGTTCAATCTTTAGGTGATTTTTTTGTGCGGTATTTTTGGCTATATTGGGGATAAGAATGCTTCACAAGTACTTGTTCAAGGCTTACTTAGACTCGAGTATAGAGGTTATGATTCAAGTGGAATTGTTGTAAGGAACGGCTCTCTTCAATCGTTCAAAGATGTTGGTAAAATCTCTGATCTAACTTCATCTCTTCCCAAAATGGAAGGCACAATTGGAATCTCTCACACTCGTTGGGCAACACATGGTGGCGTAACAAAAGAGAATGCTCACCCGCACATCAGCGAGGATGGTGAAGTCGCCATCGTTCACAATGGAATTCTTCAAAATTCAGCTCAATTACGTAAACGACTAGCACGTAAAGGAATAACACTCTCATCTGAAACTGATTCAGAGGTATTTTGCCATTTCATCTCAATGGAACTCCAAAAAGGGAAGACTCCTCTGAAAGCACTTGCATCTGTCCTCCGTATTGTTCGAGGAACTTGGGGTCTATGTGTACTTTTCAAAGAATATGATATGATTTTGTGTGCACGTAATGGTTCACCACTGATTATTGGCCGTTCTTCAGACGAACTCTTCATCTCGAGTGACCCTCATGCAATCCGGGAACACACAAGCGAAATGTTTGCTCTGGATGATGGGCAAATTGCTCGACTTGATCGTGATGGTTTCGAAATAATGCTTCCTGAAGGAACACCTGTCGAGTCAAGTCCTCTTGATATTGATGAAGAATGGGGTGTTAGTGAATTGGGAGATTATCCTCATTTCATGCTGAAAGAGATTCATGAACAATCTCAATCTTTGCAGCACTGTATCAGTGGAAGATTACGTCATTCATCGGGTTCGGCTAATCTTGGCGGGCTCGAGATTACTCCACAAGCGCTTGCAGCAATTCCTCACGTTCGTCTGATCGGCTGTGGAACGGCGTTACACGCTGCTCAAATTGGCCAATTGCTGATTGAAAAGTGGGCGCGTATACCGGCTGTATCCCATGTCGCAAGTGAATTTAACATGAATGATCCAGTAATCAATTCAAAAGCAATGCATTTTGCTATCTCTCAATCGGGGGAAACAGCAGATACACTCTCCGCTGTAAAGGAAATCCAACGTAAGGGTGCAGATGTTTACGGTGTGATCAATGTTGTTGGTTCAACCATTGCTCGCCAATGCGGTAAAGGAGTGTATATTCATTCAGGGCCAGAGCAATCCGTTGCATCGACAAAGGCGTTTACAAACATGGTCGGTGCACTTTCTCTTTTTGCACTTAAGCTTGGACGCGGCCGTTCTCTGAATATTTCAGAAGGGAAAAGGATTACAAAAGGTTTGAAGGAATTACCAAAGAAAATAGAAACTTATCTTTCTCATCAAGGACCAATTGCAGAGGCTGTTGATGCAATCATTGGGGCAAAGAATGTCCTTTTCCTAGGCCGTGGAGTATCTTCACCAGTTGCTTCGGAAGGGGCATTAAAATTGATGGAGATCGCCTATATCCCTTGCCTTGCTTATCCTGCAGGAGAAATGAAACACGGCCCTATTGCTTTGATTGAAGAAGGATCGCCAGTTGTTGTCATCGCTCCAAATGATGGAGTTCAAGACCGAACTCTTAATGCAATTCACGAATGTAAAGCACGTGGTGCTCGCATTATTTTGATTCATGAAGAAGGAGATTCAATATCTGAAATAGGGGATGTAAATATCTCAGTACCTAAGACACATCCAATGCTTTCTCCATTAATTACCGTTCTTCCACTACAACTCATTGCCTATCAAACTGCACTCAAGCTAGGGCTTGATGTCGATCGACCTCGTAATTTGGCAAAGTCAGTAACTGTTGAATAATCAAAGAACAGTAAATCGCTGTTCACTTTCTTTCCAATCAAATGGTTTGTATCCCAAAGCGTGCCTGGTATGGCGCATCTTAACAATTCCAAGTTTACGCTGGACATCATCGCCTTTTCGATCCATGACGAGGTGAATGACACCGTCTGAGAGATAATCTTCCACCCCATATTCTCCAAATTGCTTGTGATCTTCACCAGTCATCTCACAGATGAAGAATGATGTTAATTCGAGTCTGCGAACTGCCTCAAAGAGTCTGAAAATCTCATCACGAGGATTTTCCATCTTCGTTAAGGTAAAGAATGCTCCAAGTGAATCGAACACAAGAAGTTCAAAACCAATGGACTTACGATAATTGGTAAGTTGTTTGATTAGTTGCCCCATCCAATCAACACGATTACTCATTCCTTGTTCATCTAATTGAACACGAAGATCAGACAAATCGATAATTGCGATTCGGTTGCGAACACGGGGATCGTCTACGTTCATTCCCATGTTTGACATGTGAGCACGAAGCGAGTCCTTTCCTTGTTCCAGAGTTACGTAGATACCGCTTGTCTCACCGTAGAGAACTGCATTGTACAAGACAGAGAATGTTACGCTGGATTTCATGGCTCCAGAGGCACCTGCAACGATGCAAATGTGCCCTTTTGGAATTCCTCCTTGCATGTTTTCATCCAATCCTTCAACGTGAGTTGGTATTCGGTTCATGGTGTCCATTGTTGCGCCCCGTCTCAAGGAAACCAATCAGCCCTTTGAAACTCACGCTCCAAACGTTTGCAAAATGTGATGAAGGTATTCCCCTTAGAGGGGCCATGCGCATTCTGCTCGCATCAGCATCAACTCGTCGAGGTCTTATCCTTCGGGAGCGATTTTCAGATGTTGTGCAAAAACCACTGTCTAATGTTGACGAAAGAGTACCTAGAGGTCCTGTTTCAGAACAAGTTCAACAAGTATCTTTGAGGAAATCAAGGGCTGTTTCGTTCCCTATTGATGCGGATGTAGTCGTGGTTGCAGATACTTTGGTTGAGGACCCTGACGATGAAAATGCTGCACTTGGCCAACCAGAAGATGTTACGCATGCAACAAGTATGCTCCTTCGTCTACGAGGTAGAAGGCATAGAGTATGGTCTGCAACTTCAGTGTACGCGATGGAACGTTGGAATACAACAATCGAATGTTCAATCGTTGAGTTTAGTGAATTTTCAGATGATGTTCTAGTTGAACTGATTGAATCTCATTCATGGAAAGGAAAAGCAGGTGGCTATGATCTGGCTGGTGCGATGGGTGAATATGCACGTTTAGTTGAAGGATCAGAATCAACAGTTCTCGGATTTACAGAAGAATCTCTAGATTATCTCAATGACCTAAGCCAATTACTTTGATAGAAACCGATTGTAAAACATCGGAATGCGGTGCCAATTATCATTCGGGAAGAAGATGTGCCTTGCAAGAAGATACGTAAGGGATAGGATACCGACGATTTGAGCAACTGCCCAACCAATAAATGGAGCGTAGTTCTTACCAGTTGTGAGTACGTTCTTGTCGTAAAGAGACCAACAAATCAGAATCGCTCCAATCATTAGTGAAAGGAATGTAATCCAAGGAGTGGATCTATTCGATAATGAAATGTGTAAATGATCTTCGTGTAGGAACAAAGCGAATCCCCAGACGATAAGGAATCCCGAACTGGCTAGGAGCAACCAATGTGCAGGCTGGACCGAGGCTATTCCTCCGTGTCCTGTCCAAATAGGCCCAGATGAGATAACTGCTAGGATAGGAAGGAGTAGGTATCCCCCCAAGACCATTCTTGAATGAGGTTTCGCTAATGATCCGAAGGAAAGTTGGAAAATTCTTTTCGGATTAACAATAAAGAACATGAGGATGAATAAAGCTGTTAGCGAAATATCAACAAAATCTTCTCCAACAAGATCTCTTCCTCTAAGTGCACTGATCACAACATGAGTGAGAGCGATCACGAAGAATAATGCGAATTTAAATTGAAGAGATTTTGGTTTCGTAACTTCCCATCCTAGGCGACGATTAAAGTGCGATAACAAACATGTTGCAATCTGCATGCATGAGAATAAGGCTACAGTAAATGAAATACCAAGTTCAATCATACCATCAATATCCCTAAAGAACCACGAAACGATGACGACAAGTCCACAAATAACCAAGAGAATACCTGGAGCGTATGAAAACACCCCCACTTCATCCACTTCGTTTTTTGTTCGAAATACATCGATGGCAGGACCAGCCAATGAGAGTAGAGAGAGAGAAAGAAGGACGATTCCTATTCCTGATAATTCGACTAACAAATCCCAGTCTGTAGAAAATACACCAATGAAAATAAACAGTTGCCCGAGTATATTGAGTTGAAGGAAATGGCGCATTGTGGTCCGTTCAAATGATGGGATATTGTACACCAAAGGAAACGTATCAAATGCAATCCCTGCTAGAACAGCAATCATTGGGCCAAGAGAAAATTGTACAATGAATATGAAATTAACCGTTTTCAATCGTTCATGATCATCAAACAATCCATAGGGTGTTTTGAACACTAACCAGGTCAGCATGACTGCAAAAAGGAGAAACATGGCCGCAGAGGCTACAAATAATTCGAGATAAGAACCTGCGAATTTCTCTTTTTCATATTCGCTCATGACAATCACTCATTCAACTCGTAGTAGGCGAGTGATTCCAAGTTCGTGTTTATTTCTCTCTACAACAACATCTGAACCTGGAATCATGAGCAACTTATCCTCTGAATCAAGGGCGAAGATTGCTACGCCAACCCTCTCACACATCGTTCGTAATTCTCTACGACATGCTTGCTGGTGGGAATCCATATGAACAAGAGGACGTAAATCAACAATAACAGTATCTCCTTGACGAACTCGTTCAGAGATTTGATTTGTGTAAATCCTATATTTTGAATCTGGCTTAACATATCGGAGAGCCCTCTTTGGACGAATCTTTGTTGTTCTTGCAAAGGATGAGAGGTCATGAAAAGGTTCGCCATCCGGAGTGACTGGGCCAGTCCAGGAAGTAGGAGGCGCTAACAAAGGAGACACTTCTTGAGCCTCTTCAACAAGAGGCTCTACGATCTGTTCTCTTTGCTCTAACGTAGGTTGCTGTTCAGCAACAGATCTTTGTTGCTGAGGCGGCTGTGAGCCACCTTCTGGATCTGGTAAACCAAAAAACTGCCACAAATTTCCCATATATGTCACAAATCCAAATCATCAAGTAAACTCGAGAGGCTGTTTGTGTCTTGGGTTGTTGGAGTCATTGAAGGTGTCGGTTGAGCAACTGGTGCAGGTGGTTGATTTGCTGCCAAGTACTGTTCGCCATAATATGCCCATTGTTCCATAGTCCAACCTTGAGGAAGTCCATCTGCTGGCAAAGGTGGTCCTTGATTAGCCTGAGGGGGTTGTTCAAACGATGGTTGAGCAACAGGTTGAGTTGGCTGAGTAGGTTGCGCTGTTTGTTCATATGCAGGAGTTTGAGAAGGGGACTCATAGGTTGGCAAAGTAGCGGAATCCCACATTTTACTCGAACCAACTGATTCGAGCAGATCCTCCGAAGGTGAACGTCGAGTTACTGCCAAGAACGAAGCGAGAATCAGCACAAGAGCAATGAGCACGAAAATGACGATCGACATAGTCTGACTCACACCAAGTGCTTCACTGAATTCTGCGAGAATCCCTTCTGGAGGTTTCTCATCAACAGAAATAGTGATTGTCTGCGTAGTTGAAGCCAAATCATCATCGGTGACTGTTAGTGTAATTGTCCATGTTCCTGCAGGCAAATCCTCGATTGAGATGGAGACGCCAGTTGAATCAATATCTCCTGTTCCATTTCCATCAAGGTTCGTATCTTCCCATTCAAAGTCCCAAGCGTAGATCATATCGAGCTTATCGGCATCCGTATCAATTGTGTCAAATCCTGTTATGTTCAACATATCACCTTCAACTAAGTTGTCAAGAGAGCCATTTTCATAGGCGATCTTTGCAATAGGGATTCGGTTGTCAACATGAACTACGGCTGAGAGAGAGTCCATTTCGCCATCATCATCCATAACCCACGCTGTGATTGTTCTGTAACCGGAAGATTCCCACATGGTTTCAAGACGGTCGCCTTCAACATCGCAGTCGTTGTTTAGTGTTCCATCAAGGTCACTATCAGTTGTTGCGTCAGTATCCCAACAGATTTGGAGCGTATCCATATCAGACTCTGTATCGATTCCATTGACATCGAATACGACAACCTCTTCCTCGTCAACGGGATAAAAGCCTCTCGGGTCAGAGATTGCAATATTAAAGTTCATTTCTGCAGTAATTGTTGGTGCTACGTTCTCAATGGTCACCATTGCCAGAGATGGTTCAGATGAAACCCCATCATCATCTACTGCTCGTACACTGATGACATGTTGTCCTGAGGTTGGCCATGATGTTGCTACATCTGAAGCTGAACCATCTGTCGATACCATCATCTCAGGCATAAGGTCGCTCAGGTTCCAATTCAAAATGAGTTGATCACGATCATTCAGTGAATCAGAGCCTTGTGCTCGTAATATGACTGTTTGATCTTCGTCAAGAATCCAAGTTCCGTTGGCGTCAAATGGAGTGTTCACGCCAGCAATCCAGACCTCGATCTCACCAACTTCTGGTGCGATATTAAGCACAGTTAGGTTGGAGACAACCTCGGTTTGAGCACCATCATCATCGGTTGCAATTGCTTTGATTTCCATTGGGCCCTCTTCCATAGGCGTGAAGGTACACGTTGGTTGGGTCAATCCTTCTTGACAGTTTAGATCAGGCCATGAAATCGATACTTGTTGTCCAGAAGGAGAGGTTGTGTCTATATCGCCACTGTCGCTTGCGTCAATTGTGATTTGTGTATCTACTGCGATTTCCGTAGGATGACTGAGATTCATGTATGGTGCTCGGTTGAGAACTGTCACGTAGTTGACAAGTGTTGTTGAATCTAATTCATCATCAGTAACAATTGTTGTGAGTTCCCAAACTCCGCCGTCAGTCCAATTCCAAGTCATCGCACAATCAGGAGTCGTTATGACATCGATGAGGCCCGGTCGTGACTCAATTTCAAATCGACATTCAACATCTCCACCATCTAGATCGAAAGAGTTGCGAGCATCGATGAAGACGTCTTCAAAGCTGTATTTTCCTGCTTCAATGCTTATCGATGCATTTGGAGCTCGTCCGATGAAAATATCAATACTTGCTTGGTTGTTGCTTCTATTTGCATCACCAGCGACCAATTGGTCAGGATCTACAGTAAATGTCAAACTTTGATTTCCAATTGTGGCTCCTTCGGGAACAGTCCAATCAACATCAATTCGTTGCTCACTATACGCATCAATTGCAGGGACTGCTTGGCGTATTGCCTGCCCGCCTGGGACGATAACTTCCATCTCTGTCGAAGGTGAAGTCAAAACTCCTCGGTTCTGAGCCGGTAATGAGAATGATAACAAATCACCTGGAAGAGCATTATATCCAATTGATTTCGATAATGTTGCAACTTCACTACCTCGAGTTCTTGTTACAATGATTGAATCTTCTTGTGCGACCAAGTCAATTCCTACAACGTTCAAATCGACAACGATTGTAGCAACGCCTATAATTTCCTGAACAGGATCCCACACGATAACCCCGTTACTTGTGTAATCATCACTTGCTGTCGTATCGTCTTGAACATTGGAAACGTTGATGCTTTCCTCAATTTTTCCGTTACTATCGGTTATTGGATTGAGCAACGTACCCGTCATTTCGTAACGTAGTTGAAGGTTCTTGTTTACCTCGGGAGTGTTGTTTGGGGCAACTGCATAGAATCCATATATTTCAGACATGGAGTCTGGCAAGGTTGCAACAAATTGGGTTGTAACTTCGATGTCGACGTTTCTGTCACCTGGAGTTTTTCTCTTGTCTACTCCAAAAGAATCGACAGG
>CEQW01043031.1_pt1 | contig 11090 bp, 10 predicted proteins | sample 530891 | NCBI WGS metagenome assembly CEQW01 (sample SAMEA2621066, study PRJEB7988) | marine metagenome | biome: marine biome (ENVO:00000447); feature: surface water layer (ENVO:00002042); material: "saline water (ENVO:00002010), including plankton (ENVO:xxxxxxxx)" | depth 5 m
CCTTGTGGGTTTTGGGCACCAGCGTCGGATTCGCCGCCACCTTCGGTGTCGCCATCACCTGCGCCCGCTCCAGACTCCTGGAAGTCTGGATCGTAAGCGTCAGGAATACCGTCACCGTCAGAGTCGGAGTACTCACCGTCGTTGGGGTCGTTGGGGAATTGGTCGGTTGCGTCGGACTTTCCATCGCCGTCGGTGTCGGAATTGTTCGGGTTGGTACCCTTGGCATACTCTTGGGAGTTGGTCAAGCCATCTCCGTCAGGGTCTGCATTTCCGTCACCGCCGTTGGTGGGGTTTAGTCCGTTCGAAACCTCCCAGCCATCTGGGAGACCATCGCCATCGCTGTCTGCATTGTTCATGTTGGTGCCTTGGGATTGCTCCTCAGCGTTGGTCAAACCATCGCCGTCCCAGTCGGCGCCGCCGTCTGAGGGGTCGAGGGGGTCGGAACCATCGCCCGAGGCTGCCGAAACAGCTGAAAGGGCGAGGAACAAAGCCAATAGCACGCTCATCATTTTCGTCTTCATGTTTTTTCACTTCCTTTTTGTTTTGGTTGTTTACATAGAGAACCCGCTGTTCTCTCTTTCCAGTGAAACAATCGCACCGCCATTGATTGAAATCGTAGTACGTGCGTTTTGATTCATGGGATGATGCAACGCTTCGCGATTTGGGGTTGTTATGTCCAAGTCTTGTGCACGGTTGGTGTGGCGCCCGGTGGGCCCAGCTGAGGAAGAATCGTTGTCCCTCGTTCCAATAACCTTGCACATTCGCTTGTTCAAATCCTCCGTTTGCATCGTTTTTCACGGGTTGTTCATAGGGAACCCAGCGTTCCCTCTAATCAAATCAAAGGCCTTACCCTATATGAAAGGCGCGATAAACTGCGCAAAACAGGCCATCTCGGTCAAACGCTCGGAAAACTCGTGGCTGGAAGCAACATCGATGCCTCGTGGTTGAACACATAACGAGCAATGATCGAAGCCAATTCATCATCCGTGAACATGTGTATTCGCTCCGCACCGTTACCGACCGCTGGGGCGAAAAGCTGCAGACCAAAGGGCTTCGCGAGACGAGAAAGAGCGATTTTCGCTGCTCGAACCGTGTTCGCTCCACGAACGCCGCTTTCAGCCAGACCCATGCCGAGGCTGTGGATCAGTTTGCCTTGTCGTACGCCATAACCTCCAGCCGTAGCCATCATGCCGAGGATGATGAACTGGTCTCGGCGGGATGCATCCCAGCGGTGTGGGTCGCCTCGAAACCGCCCTTGAAGCGCTTCGATCAGAGAATGGTGGGCTTCATCGAGGTGAGCAGGGTTGAGGGGTGGTACTTCCATAGGGGCGTGTTGTGTATGCTCTTTTGGAAGGATGTCGTCAAACGGCGTCCACTGGTAATCGGCCAGGAGCCAGTTGTTGAATTTCTTCGAAAGGAGGGGGTCAGCGCCTCGCCACGACCAAATGCTTCGCTGAAGCATTTCAGGAGCAATGGAATCGAACACCTCTGGAGCTTCTTCGGAGAGTGTACGAAAAGCGTCGAGTAATTTTTGGAAGTACAGGTCTCGTTCCTTGTCGGATTTTGAATTGTACTTCTTGGCTACGTAATACTCAAAATCAGGTTCTGATTTTGCGTAGCTTTTCTCGGAACGAGAATCGTTCATGTTGTTACCGGGCGCTTGGGTGCTTTTATGTTCTTTTGTCTTTGTGTGTTGTGCCAATCTCATCTTTGTTCCCTCTTTCGGGCGCAAATCCATTGTTTTGTTCCGTCTTCTGTGTTTTTTTTTACAATCAAGGGGCGTTCATGGAAACTGCCGTTGCAAAAAGAAAGAAGTGAGTGAATATATACTCTGCATGCTCAAAATTCCTTCATCATTGAACGATGCGGGCCGATGACGCCAATGGTGTACGGTTCGTCAATGAGGCTCCAGCCTTGCGATTCGTAGAACGGTATGGCGTGTTGTCGAGCTTGCAAAAGACCGGTTTTACAACCATGTTCCGAAACCATGAGTCGTTCAAGTTCACCGAGCACCAAGGCGGCATACCCTCGGCGTTGGTGCGATGGGAGCGTCCCCATCTGTCGGATTTGGAAGGCGGGGCGTTCACAGGAGTGAGCGGCGAGCGGTCCAAAGGCAGGAATGGGGGCAGCGCCGGGGCCTTTGTGGTCGGCACCCGAGCCATCCGAGTTCGCTGGAATGATGTGGGCTCGTCCGACAGCGATCACCTCGCCACCGTCTTGGACCCAGGCATGAACAGCCTCCGCATCATCGCTTAGGCGTTCACTGCCAAGCGGCATGCCCAGAGGCTCCCTCAAGACGGCGTAGCGTGTTTGGAAATACGCTTCATCAGGTGTACCGTGAAGAACATGACCCATTCTTCCACCACTCCTCAGAATCCATACATCAAAAGCAGAAGAACAAACATAAACGGCAACATGATGACCGCCATCGGGATTGAACACAAAAGGCCAATGCCCAATCCCTTGTTACCCTTCACGAAGGCCGCGATGGTGCTGACGATGAACAAGATCGGCCCTCCGCAAAAGAGGAAGGTATCCACCATATCCAAATTGGAATATTGTTCATCCCAATACGCATCGCTGGCCTCTTCATCAAAATAGTAAATATCGACATCGTACGTTGAAGGCGTGTGGCTTTCATTGAGCTTAAACCATACCGTCTGGTTGCTTTCCGTGTATTCCCCAATGACTTCTTGGGCAATTCTCGATCCGGTAGAATAGGATTCCTCTACCACCTTGCCGTTGTTTTGCCACTCTACATCGTATGGGTGATACGAACAATAAACATTGGTCCAAGCGTTGTTGTTGATGTACTCGATGGGGATGTGGAAATCCATCGATTCTCCCTGGGTGCGGTCAACCGATTGCACGTACCATCCGTTTTCATCGGGCTCCATGGACACCCAAGCGCTCCTCGAAAAATCAGGATGCTCGTCTTGAGTTCCATCAAGAGCCCCTGCAACGATCACGATGCCGATGAACACCACCCAAGGAAAAAGGAGCCCAAGGAAAAACTGCCCCCATCGAAAGGCAGATTTCACCGCCTCGGCGGGAACCTGGAGGGGAAACGTGCCGTTTATGTTCGCCACATTGCCTGTCATTTGGGGCGTTGCGCTTCCCCATGGATTCATGTTTTCTTGGGCCTGAGGTTCGGACGGTGTGGCTGCTCCAGAAAGTGTCCCCATCATGACTGGGGCGGGTGGCAGAGAGGTGGAGGCATCGGAAGAGGCCGTGAAATCACCAAGGTCTTCCGCATCAATGGCAAAAAACGGTTTCTTGGTCGAGTCGGACGTGGCTGAGTTTTCATCATCCGACATAGTTACTGCTCGCCACAGGTCGGTTTAAACAATCCTCCGAACTTGTCACGAAAGCCAAAGGCGCGTTGAAATAGGTCATGTCGCTGGGCGTGGATACAGCACGGATGTCAGAGTGGCTATGAGCGGGATTGCAGATCCTGAGACCGGAGTTCGAATCTCCGTCCGTGCTCCAAAACACTTCTCATTTTGAAAATATCATACGAGGCTTCAAAGGGAAAACTGGTCAGCAAACCACAGATTGGAGAGGAACCCCATGCCCGAAATCAACCCCGTTATCAGCCAGGTTGGTATCGGCTTTGCCGCCTTTTTAGCACCACCCGGGCCCGAGGTTATTCGCTTCACCGTCGGCCAGCCCGATTTTGGAACGCCTCAGCCTGTCGTGGACGAAGCAAAGGCTGCGTTGGACCGGGGCGAGACAGCCTACACGCGCCCGCAAGGAACGGTCGCTTTGTGCGAGGCCGTTCAACAGCATTTGACCCAATTCGACATCAACGTCGACGCCAACGATGTTGTAGTCACGCCGGGCTGCAAACAGGCTCTGTTCTATGGGATGATGGCGGTCCTCGCCCCCGGAGATGAAGTCCTCCTGCTCTCCCCTGCCTGGCCTTCCTACGACGGCATGGTCCGCCTCACAGGAGCGCTTCCTGTGCACGTCCCGGTCCGACGGGACAACTACCACCCAGATTTTGATGAACTCGAGGCGCACGTCAACGAGAACACCAAAGCCATCATCCTGAACACACCCAACAATCCGACCGGTGCAGTTTACACGCGTGATGAAACCAAACGATTGGTTGATTTCGCCGTCAAACACGATCTCTGGATTCTTGATGACATGATCTATTCCACCCTCGTTTGGACCGATGTTGGCTACACCTCGCCCTGTGCCTTTGAGGGCGGAAGCGAACGAACCATCACCATCGGTGGTTGGTCCAAAGGTTGGGCCATGACTGGGTGGCGACTTGGATGGATTACGGGGCCAACCAACGTCATGGATGGCGTCAAGGTTGTTAACGTCAGTTCGGCGACCCACGTCCCCACCTTCCTCATGCCAGCCGCTGCAAAGGCGCTCACGCTCGATGAGGAAGTCCAGGTCATGAAGGACGCTTTTGCTGAACGCAGGGTGTTGATGCACGAGGGGCTTTCCACCCTTCCCGGATTTGTTGTTCCCGAACCCGAGGGGGCCTTCTACATCCTCTGCGACATCACAGGAACCGGCCTTACGGACATTGAATTTGCTCATCAGGCCCTCGAACACGCTCAGGTACAGGTGATTCCAGGTTCGCTCATGAAGGGCGGAGATGGGTTGATTCGAATCAGCTACGCCACATCCATTGCCAACATCCACGAAGGGGTTCGTCGGCTTCGCGAATGGCTTGAATCACGAGCTTGACAACGCATCCATGGCCTCTCGAACGTAGAGGATGCCAGAAAGAACAAGACCGATCATGATGCCTTTCTGAATGGAGTCGTTTTTCCATTTTTCCAACCATACACGCCCAATCTGAGCCCCGACCAAAGCAGAAATAACAAATCCAATCAACAACAATGATTGGGAAAACAAGACGCTCGTGTCGTTCCAAAGGTAAATCGGAATGCGGGTTAAGTCAACCACCAAAGCAAGCACGGCAGCGGTTGCTGCATACTCTGTTTTGTCAGGCAGGCGTTGGCGTAAGAACATGGCACGAAGGGCCCCTTGATGTCCGGTCAGGCCCCCCATGAATCCGGAACCAAATCCACCGACGCGGTCTTCCGCTTCAGGGAGGCGGATGGAAGTCCATGACTCACTCAGTTTGAGGGCGGGGAGGACGATAAGAGCCACGCCAACCAAAAGCAACAGGGGGTCTGATGGAATGACCGTTTGCAGGGCTGCTCCAATCAAGGCCCCCAGCAGAAGGGCCCACCCAAAGCGCCGCAGAGCGTCTGAATCGACGTGATCACGAAGCATCCGGGATTTCATGGCGTTGTGGGCTCCATGGACAATGGCAACACCAGCAATCGCTTGATGGGGCTCAAACCAAAGAAGAAACAACGGCGTGGTCATAGTGGCGAGGCCGAAACCCGCAGGGACCGTAAGGGCTGCAGCCAGCATGCACCCAACCAGCCCGATGATGATGATGACGTCCATGTGCTCACCGTCTTGGTCACGCCTCAATTCCAGCGTGCATTACCTCAACGTTTCTATTGAGGCCTCGTGGTGCTTGAAGTTTGAAGCCAAGGCCAACGTCAATTGAGGGACCCAACAGGGGCCGGGGTAGAGGGGTCAAAACGAACCTGAATGTATCCCTCGTGTTCCTGAACTTCGTAAATTTTCAAATCTTTCTTCTTTGACATGGCGCCGACCAAACGACCGTAGGAGGGCCAAAGGGGGAAAGGGGACCATTCAACCAGGGAACCATCATCGAGCTGATGCGTGGTTTGGTGCAGTGGGCATCGAACACACCCATCCTTGATGGTGGCTCCATAGGCGAGGGGCCACCGCATGTGGCGGCACAGCGCTTCGGTGGCAAACAAAGCACCATCTTGACGACCAACCATGATCAACCTGCCTTTGACCGTCTTCATCTTCTTCTTACCCGACTTCAATTTGTTTGATTTCATCATGGTGTGCCATGTCATGTTAGGTTCCTCCTTGGAATGGGAATCTTGAGATGCTCAAGAATGCGTTCTGCGCTTCTGAGCGTTCCTTGAACCGATGGGTGTGCTCGGTGGTCGCCCGCCAGCAAAACACCTTCAATCTCAAGTTCAGGCAAGAAACGTTCGTGGTGGTTCGGGTCGATTTGAGGCAATGCGTGCCGAACCGTTGTGGTGGCCAAGTGCCGCCATTCGTTCGCCGTTTCACCAAACCACGTCCGCAATTCACGACGAACCGATTCAACATCTGGAGAAGTCGCTGCTGCGCCAACGAGGGTAGCCACAACCCAATGGTCGCCCTTAGGATGTGGATGAAGGTTCGTGGGGAGATGAACATGAAGAACGTCATTACCGGGTTGACCCCATTCCTCATTCAACAACAATCGGCCCTGTAGGTAAGGGGGTGAGGGGGCAATGAAAACGACCGTACTGGTCAAACGTTCCACTGGCTTGTGCGCCCCAGCCAATGGAGGATACACTTCCTGGGCAACGTGCTGAGGTACGGCGAGGACGACACGGTCGAACTGCATGGTTTCTCCATTCACTTGCACCGTGGTGGCTGAAACCGCATCAACACGGGTATTGAGGTGGACCGTGGTGGTTTCAAGGCGGGAAGCAAGTTGGTGTGGAACGGCAGCAATCCCATTTTGTGGGACGATCATCTTGCCATGCGACATGGCCCCCCAGGCAAAATTGGCAAAGGCCATTCGTTCAGAAAGGGTCGGGTCGAGGGTGATCCCTGCAAAGAGCGGTTCAAGCACACGCCGAGTGGAGGGGCTGAAGTTTCGTTGTTTCAATCCCTCCTTGATGGTCGGTGTTGGTGCATCCATGGAGCGTTCAAGGTCACGACCATGCGTTCCCAGTCGCCAGCGAAGAAACCGGAGGCCGTCCCTCACACCTACCGAACGAAGGGTCGGGAGAAGGTAGCGAGGTGCATGAAGCGCATCTCCCAAAACTCGGCGCTTGCCTGTGGAGGGGCGAATCGTCATGGTGCAGGCATCCATGGGTTTGCCCTCCAGAGCGGCGACATCCATCCACCGGTTGAGGGCTGGGTAGGCCGTGTGAAGAACATGAAATCCAGCATCGAGGGGGTGGCCGTTCATGTCAAGCGTTTTCATTCGGCCACCGAGTTCATCGGAGGCTTCGAACAAGGTCACCTGGTGTCCGGCTTGCTCGCTTCCAAGGGCGATAGCCAGACCGGCTAACCCTCCTCCAACGACGGCGATGTTCATAGCTTAACCTCGCAAGGTTGACATGCCACCATCAAGATGTAAGATTTGCCCAGTCATGTTGTCAGGGGCCGAAGTGAGAAGCCAGTGAATGCTCTGGGCAATTTCTTCCGGTTCGTTGATGCGTTTGAGGGGAATCATGCCGACCGAGGCTTCTCGAATGGCTTCTGAGCGAAGCACGGTTGCTCCAAGGCGAGTTTCGGTTAATCCAGGCGCCACGGCGTTGACTCGCAGGCCGCGCCCGGCATACGTGGAAGCGGCAGCCCGCACCATGGCCTCAAGACCACCTTTGGCCGCAGCGATGGCTTCGTGGTTGGTCAAACCATAGCTCCCAGCCACGCTGGAAGTGAACACCATTCGCCCCGAGCCGAGTTTGAGCATCGCCTTTCCGGAGGTTTTGAGCGCGATAAACGCCGAAGTCAGATTGGTCTGGATGACGGACTCGAAGTCAGCAAGCTTGGTCGCATGAGGGGGGCGAAGCGCGATGGAGCCCACCAAATGTGCCATGCCTGAAAGGCCTGCTTCACCTTGTTGAGAAGCATGAGCCACGGCTGATTGGACCACCGCTTCATCCAAGGCATCGCCAACCACAAGTTCCGCCCCCCGCATCACCAACTCCTCAACGCGCTCAGCGTCACGCGCCAACAGGGTGACCGTGTGCCCGTCATCAAGAAGCATCGCAGCGAGCAGGCGAGCAATGTCACTGCTTCCCCCGACCAAAAGAAATGATTTGCTCATGGATTCTTTACACTTCAAATTACTTTTATACTGCTGTTTTAGGGGCTTGAACAGTGATTGAAAAAGAAAAGCGCCCAAAGATAACCATGCTTCGAGATGCACATCCAGCCATTGAAGGCACCGTTCGTGGAGCAGAATCCATCCATATTTTGGGTGCAGGGTTGAACCCAGAGCGACCAGCGCATCAAGCCATCCACGATTTGAATGGAAAGGGATGGCGCCTTGTTCCAATCCATCCTCGAGATGCAGGGGGGGCCATTCTCGGGCGGCCCATTCGCTCAAGCATTGAGGAAGACTCAATTCCAGAGGTCGTCGTGTTTTTCCTTGCTCCAGAGCGAGCGAAACAAGCCGTGATGGAACTGATGGTTCGACACGGTCAAGGCAATTTACCACTGCTATGGTTCCAACCCGGCTCAGAACACGAAGATGTGCTCGAGATGCTGAACGAAGCCGGAATCCTCCACATCGTCGACGATTGCATCGTACGGTATGTTCAGCGCCACCACCTCGTGAGCGACCACAACCACGAGCCATCTCCTTGGTATCTGCAAGTTGCCTCGAACGACGAAAGCGGTTGCTCAGTTTGGACCGTTGAAGCCTCCTTGACCACACAATCCGCTCCTGAAACGACCCTGGAGTGGTGCGGTGATGTGTGGGACTTGGAACATTCCCAACACACGGTGGCTCGGTATGTCCGCTCCCTCGCCCAGCCAGACGAAACCCTTCCTGAACTCGCCCTCCGTTTGGCGTAATCGGTGGGAGATCAAGCGCTCTCGGTTTGAGCGTCGATTTTGAACAAGGTCCCACCGCCTCCAAACGTGGCATAGTAGAGCGTGCCATCCGGATGGAAGACAATGGGCAATGGAGTACCGGCGTCCCACGCAAACCGAGTGATATCAGTGGAGTATGAGACGAGTTCATCGTCGGGGAAGACATCAATTCTCAAAATTTCATGCCCTTGAGGAAGAAGCGTATTCCATGAACCATAGACCGTGGCGTAGAGTGTAAAACCCTCCGCTGGAGAAAGACCTGGGAGGGGGGAATGCACCGGACGAAGGTCCAATCCGTTCATCGACGTGTGAGGCGTCCACTGGCCAACAGGTGCCTCGGTGCCTTCGGGAACGGGAGTATCGGGCTCATCATCGGGCCACCCGTAAGCCGCCCCTTCAATCATGTAATTCAATTCCTCTTGCGGGTGATCGCCTTCCCAATCTCGGCCATTGTCCGTGAAGAAATACCCGTGCCCATCGACCCAAGCTCCGTCAAACGAGTTGCGCACCCCGCTGGCAAGCACTCCGTGTTCACCGGTGGTTGCGTTCACCCAAAGGAGGGCTGCATTCCGTTGATCTTCTTCCTGACAAACGTTGCACGTGGAGCCGCTGTGCCAAATCAACGTCCCATTGGGCATGACTTCAACGGTGTTGGTTTGGTGGTTTCCAACAGGAATTCCTGAGACCAATACGTTTTGATCTTCGTACAGGCCAGCTTCTGAGATGCCATAGGAGCTCAAACGGCCAGCTTCTGAAACGATGGCCCGCCCCTCGAGGAGAAGAAGGCCATGAGGGCGGTCAAGACCGTCCAAGAGTGTGCGCCGTTGGTCGGTCTCAATGTTCAACTCCGTGATTTGACCACCGTCTCGGTCACACACGAGCAAGTGTGTGGTGTTGGCCCAAACAAGACAGGTTGGGCCCCCCAATTGAGAAGCGGCTTGATTCACTTCATACCCTTCGACCACCGTTGGTTCCAAACCGGAAGCATACGGATAGATTTGCCTTACCATGAGCAGGGCGACGATGAGCATCGCCGCTGGAAGCAAGTGTCGGCGCATCTATTCCTTGGGCACCGTTGCTTTTGTTTCAACGATTCGGAAGCGTGGTCGGACACGAACGCATCAATCGTTGCGACCTTGACGGCCCATGAGGGCAAGGGCACCAACGACGGCGACGAGGGTTGAGAGGACAACGAAGCCCGGGGTGTCTTCGCTTTCACCCTCTGAGTCGTCCGTGGTGGCGGCAGGGGTGCCGCCATCGCCGACAACCACTTCACCAAACATGTTCACGTAGAGGTGGGGTTCGCAGGCGTAGTAGAAGGTGGTGTCCTCGGTGAAGGTGTGGTGGAAGGCCACGTTCACAGAAGCTGGTCCGGAGGTGATGCCATTCTCGACGTAGGTCGTTGACTTGAAGCCGGTAACCTCCTTCACATTGTGTGACATGCTGGCCTCTTCCCAGAGCCAACAAACGGTCTCTCCAACAGCGATGTTAACCACGGTTGGACTGAAGGCATATCCTGACGAATCAATGCCGACCGTTGCTGCACAGTTGACGCCGTCGAACGGGTCCACGACAACGGGCTCGTCTGCAGGAGGCATCAAGACCTTGTCGATCACGTGGATGATGCCGTTGCTGGCCATCACGTCAGCTGAGGTCACGGTAGCGTCGTTGATTGTCACGGTACCGTCGGAGACCGTGAACGTCGCATTATCACCGTTCACCATCGTAGCGGTCATGCCGTCGGTTACACTGGCGGCATCAACGGAGGCTCCAACCACGTGGTAGAGGAGGATATCGGTGAGGGTTGCATTTTCCTCTTCGGTATCGAAGGTTGACAGGTCGATGCCTGCAGCTTCGAACGCTGCGTCGGTCGGAGCAAAGACCGTGAACGGCCCGTCACCTTGGAGGGTCTCAACCAAGCCGGCATGAGCAAGAGCAGCCACGAGGGCGTCGTGGGAACCGGTGTTGGTAGCCACGGTGGCGATGTCAACCAATTCAGGTTCATCGGCCGGTGGGAGGAGGACCTTGTCAATCACGTGAATAATGCCGTTGCTGGCGGTGACATCGGCCGTGGTGACGTTGGCGTCGTTGATCATGACTGCTCCATCGGTGACGGTGAAGGTGGCGTTGTCGCCGTTGACCATCGTGGCGACCATACCATCAGTGACGTTAGCGGCATCAACGGCCCCTGAGACAACGTGGTAGAGGAGAATGTCCGAGAGGGTCTCATTTTCTTCATCGGTGTCGAAGGTTGACAGGTCAATGCCAGCCGCCTCAAAAGCGGCGTCGGTTGGGGCGAAGACCGTGAACGGTCCGTCCCCTTGGAGGGTTTCAACCAACCCGGCGTGAGCCAGGGCAGCGACGAGTGAGTCGTGCGAGCCGGTGGCTTCTGCATTGGCTGG
>CEQW01017476.1_pt1 | contig 11052 bp, 5 predicted proteins | sample 530891 | NCBI WGS metagenome assembly CEQW01 (sample SAMEA2621066, study PRJEB7988) | marine metagenome | biome: marine biome (ENVO:00000447); feature: surface water layer (ENVO:00002042); material: "saline water (ENVO:00002010), including plankton (ENVO:xxxxxxxx)" | depth 5 m
CTACGTTGGCCAAGTTGTTTGGCCCAGTGAAGAGATGCTTATCCGGGGATATGAGACTCAGCGAACCGATTCCTTCGAGTACTTGACGACGGCGATGAAAAAGACCTTCACTTACGCTTTGGCTGACGAAGGCGATGCACTTGTTCAGCATGCACGCGAAAGCGTGGCCTCGTTGAAGAAACTTGAAGTGGATGCCCGGCGGTTGATTCTTGCAAAATCATGCAAGGGAAGAGTCCGTTCAAACGGTGAGGTTGACTTCACCAAGGATTATGCTCGTCCCGAAAGCATGGCGCAGGTGCGAGCAGCGATGATTCTGCTTGAGCGAGGACTTGGCTTTACGCCAGGCATGAAGATCTCCTATGTTGTAACCGATGCTTCGAAGCGACCGATGCAAGTTCACCCATGGATTGAGTCCGAGGACGATGGTGGTATCCCTGGCTACGATGGTCGCTTTTACGCAGAACGGTTGGCAGCAGCACTCGGGCGAATCACGGAGGCCTTCGGATGGAATGCAAAAGAGTTGTTCGACGGGAACCGGCAGACAACGTTGTTCTCGTTTTAGGTGAACAATTCACAAAAGGCTTCTAAATGGCGGAAAGACAGGCATTGGCATGGGCGCAATGAGGAAAGCAACCTTTCTTGCAGTTCTGATGATGATCAGCGGTCTCGCTGGATGTTTCGGCGGAGAGGATGACGAAAACACGGATGAAATCGTGGCGGTCTTCACGTATTCTCCAGCAACCAACATTCGTGCAGGTCAAACCATTGATTTTGATGCGCGTGATTCGTTACCTTCGGGTGTTGCACTGACCTACAAGTGGGACTTTGATGGCGACAATTCCATCGATGCCACAGGGCGTATCGCCGACTGGTCCTACCCCGAGGCAGGCGAATACACGGTAGAATTGATCGTGAGCGATGGTTCCAAGAGCCAATCAACATCAAAGGCGCTGACGATCGTGGATGCCACCGCTCTTCCACCAACTGCTGAGATCACATCGTTTTCTTCCGAGGAAGATTGTGAAGGTGAAGACGTGAACGAAGGAAATTACATCCACGTTTGGATTTGTGACATGGACCGTTCCATGAGTTCAAGAAATGTTGATGCAGAGGGCGATGTCGTTTTGGACGCAAGCGATTCGACGTCAGGATCTGGAGACGACTACATCTCGAAATATTACTGGGATCTTAATCTCGAATTCGATGCTGATGGTGATGGTGATGCAACCAACGACAACGATTTGGAAGGTGAGACGGTTGATTGGAAGGACGTCAAACCCGGTGAATACAAGATCGGACTGACCGTGACCAACGGCAATGGACTTGTGGATTCGGACGACATCAAAGTGCACGTTTCCTACGGAGCTTCATGGCTCGACTTCCCCGTTGGCCGAGCCTCTGCATCACAGGACGGTAGCACACCGACAAAAATCGACTTTGAATTCAACGTCCATTACGAGGACAACGGTGGAGGAACGAACACCATCAAGAAAGTCGTTGGTAAACTCATGTATCCAGATCAGGATGATCCGTGCTTTGCTGGCGATTGCCAAGGCCGCATGAATCTCGATGCTCACAACCAAGATGAAGAGGGTCCCGCATCGACAGAACCAGCCGAAAACAGCGGATATGACGGCAGAGACTCGAATTGCGATAGTGGAAAACATTGCGTTGAACTCACCCTATCGTCGTACATTTTTACCGACAGTGATTCGGATTCAACGTACGGCGAAGGCGATTGGACAATGAACGTGTTCAACAACGAAACCTACGAACAGCAAGTTGACCGTTTTATGTTGCTTTTGATTTACAAGTAAAACCGCGAGACTCAAGCACTTTTCTGCGTCAAAACAGAACCCTTCCTTACCGACTCTTTCAAATATGGGTTGTTTGTCGCAGGGATGCTAAGGAGTAATTTAGTATGCCATCACAATGGGAAGATAAAAGCAAGCCACACCGTAACATCGTCTTCGTAGGTCACGTAGATCACGGAAAGTCGACCACTGTCGGTCGTCTTCTCCTCGACTCAGGTCACATCGAAGAGCACGTTATCGAAAAGAACGAAAAACTCGCCGCTGAAGCAGGTAAGGCCGGATTCGGTCTTGCGTATGTTATGGACGGTCTAAAGGAAGAGCGAGAGCGTGGAATCACCATCGACGTCGCTCACAAGGAGTTCTTCACACCGAAGTACTACTGGACCATCATCGATGCTCCTGGTCACCGAGATTTCGTCAAGAACATGATCACTGGTGCCTCACAAGCTGACACAGCGGTTCTCCTCTGTGCTGCAAACGACGGTGTCAACGCACAAACCAAGGAACACGCGTTCTTGGCACGTGTTCTTGGAGTTAAGGAACTCATCGTCCACGTCAACAAGATGGATATCTCTGGTGTTGACTGGTCCGAGGACAAGTACAAGTCTGCAGTCGATGAAGTTACACAACTTCTCAAGATTGCAGGATTTGGTAACCAACTCGACAAGATCCCAATGATTCCAGCTTCGTCCCTCAACGGCGACAACGTCTACAAGAAGTCCGACAAGTGCCCATGGTACAACGGCCCAACGCTCTTCGAAGCGATTGACGCTGCTGCAATGCCAAACAAGCCAGTCGACAAGCCACTTCGACTACCGATTCAAGGTGTCTACAAGATTGGCGGTATCGGAACTGTCCCAGTCGGCAAGATCGAAACCGGTGAACTCAACAAGGGTAAGACGGTTGTATTCAACCCGTCCCAGAAGTCTGCTGAGGTCAAGTCCATCGAGATGCACCACACAGAAGTCGACAAGGCCGGACCAGGAGACAACGTTGGATTCAACGTTCGTGGTCTCGCAATCACCGACATCCGCCGTGGTGACGTTGCAGGATATACTGACAACGAGCCAACATACGTCCGTCACGACGAGACCTTCGTTGGTCAAATCCAGCTCATGGACATTCCAAAGGCTGTTTCCGTCGGATACACACCTGTGTTCCACTCTCACACCGCTCAAGTCGCAGTTCGATTCCACGAACTCCTTGAGAAGACAAACAAGAGCGGAAAGGAAGCAAACCCATCCTTCTACAAGAACGGCGATGCTGGTTTGATTCGATTCCAACCAACCAAGCCAATGGCAATCGAGCAAATGGACACCTTCCCTGAGTTGTCCCGATTCGCTATCCGTGACATGGGTAAGACCGTCGCAGCTGGTGTTTGTCTCAAGATTGAGAAGAAGTGAGTGAAACCCACTCATTGATTTGGAACTGGAGGATTCGATATGGCAGCCGTTACCGTCATCAAATTGACTGGAAACAACCACTCTGACATCGATCGAGTCGCTAGCCAAATCCGACACATTTGCACACAGAGCGAAACGAAGCTTCGTGGTCCAATCCCTCTACCAACACGCCGTTTGGTCGTTCCTGTCCGACGTGCGCCTGATGGTGAAGGAAGCGAAACCTACGACCACTGGGAACTCCGTATTCACAAGCGTTTGTTGGAAATGCACATCAACTCCGGTAAGGACGAAAGTGCTCTCCGCCTCGTTGCGAAGATCGACATTCCTGACTCTGTAACCATTGAACTTTCAATGCGCACAGTTGTTTGAAGCCTTGGTTGCAACGAAGATGAGCATCAACGATGCTCGGACCTACAACGGAGCAGCTTCAGCTGTTCCTGATTCGATGAGCCATTGTGCCATTGTTTCGTCAAGGTTGTGAACATCACCAGCTTTGAGTACGAGTTCAGAACCATCTGCTGTTGCAATCGGATCATCAAAGGATTCCAAAATTCGGACGCGAATCTTCGGTAAGGATTCGTCAGCTGGCTCACCCTCATTCATCCAGTCATCGTCAATGACTGAATTTGCTGAAGGCGCTAATTCCATTGCAGCTCCATGCCGTCCTTCCTTGGATTGCGGAGGAGCTTCTGGCATCGGTTGTGGAGCCTCATCCTGATGTTCTGAAGGGTTTGGCGCAGATTCGTAAGCGTCCCATTCAAGTGCGGCAATTCGGTCTTCCTCGTCAACATCGAACGTATCCATCGGCTCTGGGTTGTCATCCTCGAAGACCAATGCAGGAGGAGCACGATCGGTCAGGGCTTCCTCTGTGAAATCATCCAACTGCATTGTTCCAGGTTTGTGTGTTGGTTCAACAAACTCCATTTCGCCTCGCAGTCCATCTTGCATTTCCCTCCAACCAATGGTCATTTTGAATTTGTCCATCTCTTTTTCGATCGCATTGTAGAGTGCACGTTCCGCAGCATCCGCTTTCTGCCAGTCAATCGGTGGAAGCGGAGTCGCAACATCACTCACACTGGTTGCCATTCGTAGAGATTGTGAGGATGCATGTTGCATCATGGCAACCATCCGCCGTCGAGCCAATTCTGAGGCGATGTGACGAACGTTTGCTTGACGCTTTTGTTCGTTTTGAACGCGCAAGTCTGCACCGTGTTTGCGAATCATATCGTGAATCTGTAAATCAAGCGTCGTCAACAACCGCTTGACCATTTCCCAGAAGTCCTTGCGAGGGAGATGAACCGGCACATGACGGTTGGTTTGTTGCCGATACGTTGCAAACAATTGCTCCTGAATCTCACGGGCCTGTTCTGGCGTGAGGAGGTTGTCACTCGACATCATCAATCCCTCGATGTTTGGGTCTTTGAACTCTCTTGTCTGGACCTAAACAACAAAGACGAGGCTTCAAACCAAATGGCTCACCTCGCGAAGCGAGGTGAGTTGAGTGAATCAGCCCAAAAAGCACGTTTCTGCGGTGTTCCTCGTGCTGTTGCTTGTCCTCGTTGGGCCTTCAACCTATGTTCAATCACGAACGGTGACCTATGGGCCCGTTACCTTCCAACCCGGAACCAACGAAACTGCTGTTGATGCCAACATATCATCGATTCAAGTTCCAGCCAATCACAGCATAACGTCCGGTTTCCTATCCATCGATCCGGTTTGGGAAACCGTCGTAGAAAATGGAACCTACTTCGGAGCAGGTCTCTCCAACGCATGGGCCAACGGCACTCACAATCTCACATCATCTCTGGCGCATGGCGGGCAACTCTCACTCGCAACAGACTCCTCAGTAGGTTCACTTACTGATTTTGAAGCGACCAAGATGGTTCCAACCGGTTGGCTGACCGTGGGCCAAGATGGAGAAGTGTGGGGTGTCGAGAATCTCTCCTCACTCCAGACGGGTCCAAGTCCGAGAGATGGAAACCATTCACTTGCGTATCAGACAACCGTTGAGAACGCTTCAGGATGCATTGTTTCACCACACTATCAAACTCCTGAGTTCATCAGTAACATGTCGTTGACGTTCGATCATTGGCGCTCGTTGGCAAGCGATGACGCTGCATGGGTAGAGTATACATTTGACAACCAATCCTCTTGGCAACAACTTGTTCCGAACGGTGGATATTCGGATTCGGTAACTGCAAATCATCACAGCATGGTCCAGTCTCTGGCATCACTGTGGTCAGGGGATGATGAGCAATGGCGCACCTCCCGATTCGAATTGGACCAATTGGCAAACGTTGCCAACAGTGAAACCATGCGATTCCGCCTCTGCATCGCCGTTGGAGCATCGAGCAATCAACGCGATGGTTGGTTCATCGACAACGTCACATGGCACAATCAAGGCGACATGCCCGGAGCTTGGCTTCATGGGAACCTGACCGGTGATTACGCTCCAAATGCAGATGGGACCCTCGTCATGCCAATCGATTTCTCGGGCCTTGCCAATCCAATCGAACTTGAAGTACGTTCCAATTGGGACATTGAAGGCGGAACCAATGATGGTATGACCATCTGGTATTCCATGGATCAGGGTGTCTCCTGGGTTCTACTCACACCTCTTCCTGGATTGCCAGGAAATGGAGTGGTTCACCAAGGCGTCATCTACAACGACGAATCGTTTGGTTGGCTGCCAATGTTCTATCCTGTTCCTGCTACGGCTTCCTCACATGCCAATGCTTCCAGCGCATTGCTGAAGTTCAATGTTCAAACTGACGCCATTGTCAATCACGGCGGCGGCGCACCTGCCAACGGTTGGGAAGGCATCATGATCGACGATGTACAATTGCATTCAGGAGCCAACACAGCCAATCACGTCATCCGTGTTCTCAGCAATTTCACAACACAACCAACCTACCAAAACGGATCGACAGAAGGTTGGTTGGACAATGTCAGTGCCCCGAATCAGTGGCAATGGGTTTCGTCCATGGGCGTTAACGGTCCAGTGACGGATGTGGACTCGTTCGAAGATCCTCACATGATGCCAGAAGGTTGGTCCATCGAAAACTTCCGAGGGGTTGGATGGTCGCATGGAATGCTTGGAAGCACCACTCTCGGTCCATCACAATGGCACTCTGGACAAAATGGAGTAGGGATTCAACTCAATGGGCAATACAGTCCAAATTCCTTCGCTCACCTCATTTCACCTGAATACATTCTTCCGGACAACGTTACTGCTCAGCTGTCCTTCCGTCAATGGATTTGTACCGAAGCAGCATGGGACGGTGGAGCCGTTTCGCTTTCGACCGATGGTGGACTCAACTGGTGGTATCTTCCAGCCGATCCTGGAGGCTTCCACGATCGTATCTCGACCGTGAACACCAATTCACCGTTTTACGGCGAGGGGTTGCTCGACGGTTCACAGGTCATGGGTGGATGTGGAAGCGGTGCACCCCGGCCCTTCGAGTTGAAAACAGCCGATATCTCCAATCTTTCAGGACAGTCCGTCCGACTTCGTTTCTCATTCTTTTCCGATCAGTTCGTTGAACGCGATGGTTGGTATGTTGATGATGCCGGTATTGATGTGGCTATTTTCGAATTGGCAGGCGATTGGGTTTCACCAAGCATCACGCCACATCCGGTGTTTGGTTATGGCCATCTCGACGGTCTTGCCCATGAACCCGACAATACAACGCTTCGGTTCAGTCTCGTGGATGCCAATGGCGACATCATACCGGAATACCATCAGCGCATCATGCCATTCTCTGTCGATCTGAATCCGATTGAGCACCCTTCGGTTCAAATCATGGTTCATCTGGCTTCGAACAATTCGTACCTGACACCAACCGTTGAACGATTGGGCCTTGGCGTCGTGCAGAGTTTTGGACAATATCATCAAAAGTACAACAGTGAAATGAGTGATTTCGAAGTGACGCAAGACGGATACTTGCAAGCAACAACAGGGACGACAGTAGAATTCATCCACAGACCAGGTTGCGTTTATGATGCAGTTACGTTGTATCAAATTGGAGGCAACATGTCGTTGTACTCGTTCTCATTTTCCCTGAGTTCAAGCCAATACTTCCAAGGTGCGCTTCCCGTTAAGATCGATCAGTACAACGTCAACGCTGAGAAGGAATTGTACGCTCCTTGGTCCTTCACAATGAGCTCGGGTGAAGCATTCAGGGCTCTTGTCGTTGAACCGCGTTGCCTCACGCCTCCAGAAGGACCGCAAATCACCATTGGACAAAACCAACTTGTCGCCATCGATTGGCCACCAACCGGTAACGATCCGAATTTTGGTGCTCAGCGAATGTTTGATTCCCTCGTCAACGGAACGGACATCATCGATGCAACCCAAGACGGGCAATTGTACGTCAATACATCCGGTTCGACGAGTTATCAATTCCGACATTTCATCACCTTACCGATGACTGCGTTGGGCATTCCAAACGTGTGTCCCTTGTTCGAGGGTTCATTCGTTCTCCAAGCACAATCAGGTTCCCAACAAACGGAGGTGTATCTAGGAACGAATACACTTTCAACCATCCCTGCGAATTCGACCAGATACATCACAATCGAAAACACGTGTCCGTCGTTTGAACTCATCTCAACCGATTTGTCGAACGAATGGGTGTGGGGATATGCCATCTACAACCTTTCAACATCGCATCCAACCGAGCTTGTAGCATACGATGTCTATGCTCTACCAAAGCAAGCAAATCTCAAGTTTGGGCTTGAACAATCTCTTCTCAATCAAGCGCTGAATGCGTCGTATACGGGAGATGACAGAGCCATGCTCGATCTTCCATTCCGTATCCAAACAGAGCGCGGAAGCGTTCGCGTTGACCTTGAAGTCGAAAGTCAACCTGAACTCGTCGATACGATCATCGATGCACCGGGTTCTCGCTGGTTACCGAACACATATCGCAGCATCACAACCAACCACCAACGCGTGATACCGACGAATCCAACGATGGAAGCACCTGCTCTGGAACGTATCACACTCGCCATTGGTTCAAACGAGAATACAGCATCAATACGCATCAGCGTTGAGGTCGATCGCTTGGATTCCACACCACGGTTCATTCAAACGGGAGGAGCAGGTTACGCAACACTCCAGCCAACGTCCAACGCAACATGTGCCCAAAGTGAATGTACAGTCACATGGGTGTTCAAGAGTTCATGGCTAAACGACGATATCGACGACTTGCACTGGTTCATCTCATCCATTGATGAAAACGGTCTGGAAACAGGACCATTGGTCTACTCGGATAACACGCCCTACAACGATGTTGAGAATGATTTGGAAGCCTTCAATGTCGTTGCGTACGATCAACGCGGACGACCGCTGCACGACTGGACCAATCCATTGTGGCCGTTGCATGTCAACCCGGGAACTGCGCTCACTGTTCAAGGACAGGTTCGGTACCAAGGCGTTGCTGATGCTTGGGTTGGTCAAGATGATGCTGAGGTGACCGTTGAACTTCATGCTATACCGCCCTTGAACCCCAATGGTCCAGATACATGGAACGGAGATGCAATCGTATGGTCCATTTCCAATACGTCGACCGTTGATAGCCAAGGTCGATTTGCCATTCCATTGACCATTCCTGATGCAGAGGAGTTGCCGAGTGATACGCGATTGGAAGCACGAATTCTTCTCTCGCGATGTGGACCATCCGGCCTTACCTTGACAACATCGCTCGATCAAACAGCACAAACGACGTTCTTTGAGATGATGTACGATAAGAACCCACCCGATGTAATCGGATTGGAAATTCTTGACCCGAGTGGACTGCAACCAGCTGACAACCACGTTTGGCTTCCAGACCGAGATGTGCCACTGCGATTGTACGTCGAGGATGCGGAAGGACTGGAAACGCCGCTCACAATCTACACATGGTCCGAAGATCAGGACGATGCAAACGGCAATGGTGTCATGGAAGAGAGCGAGTATCAAACGATGACAGCCAACGTCAACCGTGGTACACTGCAAGCCGAAGTTGACCTCCCCTTGATTGATGTTGACGGTATTCTTCGCCCGGGTGCATCACAAGGTCGCTTGAGTGTCGTCGTTATGGGCTACGACCTTGCTGGAAATGCCCTGCAATCTGGCGGTTCGTTCGGAGAAGCAAACGATGTCGCAACCGTCCTTGTACAGCCGCGTCAAGCAACACTTCTGGACATGAATGCCATTGCATTGGATACCATCAACGGAAATTTGTTCCCTGGACACGACCATCACTTCCAGTTCGACCTGATCGATGGAAATGGCATTGAGAGTCTTGATTCGATCAACATCGGTTTGATGAATTCACTTCATGATGATTGTTGGATCAATTATGCGCCACGGTTCCACGAGATTACTGCCGACGTTACCTGCTTTGTTGCGCCCCCTTCGATTTCAACAACCAAAGATGAGCTGACCATGCGCTGGACCGTAGACGTCTCTTTCCAACTTCGTTGGGATACCATGCATCAATGGAGCGATGGAGCCTTCACGCCATCCATCAAAGTCATCGATGAGGCCCAAGATGTTGGCTTAGGTGGCACGTATCTCACGGTTGCAAACTGGTCGACGCATACTCGACTTGAGTTGCAAATTGATTCGGTATACGACCGCATTGCACCGTTTGGAATCCTTGAAGACGGTCTACTCTCGCTGCATCCCAACGATTTTGCTGATCTCGATGTTGTGGTAGTGCATCACGAAACGCAGCAACGAGCATTGAACATCCCGTTCGATACGCGAATGCATTACAACATCTCCTCGTTCGGTATTCGACATCTCGTCACACCAGAATTCGTTGACAGTCAAGGATTGAGCCGCCATCGTTTGGTTTTGAATCAAACCACGCTCCCTCAAGGAGAGGGCGAATTGAATATCGAAATGACAGGAACTGTGTTTGATGTCAAAAATGAGATTCTCATTGAATTGGTCCTCGATTCCCAAGCCCCCACCATGTCGCTTGAGCCGGGTATGCTGACGAACTTGGATTCCTTGCAAATCAACGATATTCCGGTTCAGATTTCCATTCAGGATGACGCCGGAGTTCCACGACAAGGTGTTCAGTTGCATTGGTGCTTTGTTCGCGGAGGAATCGTTGTCCCTGAATCCTTGGCGTCAATCCCGATGACGCATGAAGGTACAACCGGCACCATCGCTTCGTTCTCAACCACGCTGGATATCGAATCCCAAGGTGTTGATTTCGAAAAGAGTGACCGGTTGAGCGTGTGGTTCTCACATAAGGACCGATCAGGAAATCTTCTAACAGGTCAGGGTACGGAATTGATGCCATTGGATGTCTACATCGTCTGGATGGCCTACGAACCAACTCCCGTATCCATTGAAGCAACGCCATATCGTCCCGTTCTTGGAGAAATGATCACCATTGAATTTACCTTGGAGAACCTTGGATTCCTCAATGGTTCGACCGAAGTATCCCTCTTGGATGCGGATGGTTCGATGTTCGAAAATACAACCTTCTTCCTTGAACCAGACGAACAAAGAAGTGTGATTTGGACCGTTGAAGCGTGGGATACGGGACGCCTTGGTATGGTGGTTCAACTGGATGACAACCCCTTGTTGATACCGGTTCCAATGGCGGACGTTATGGCTGTAGATGTGGACGACAAATCCTCGAATTCTGAATTGGGACTGAATGTGCTTCTTGTCCTTCTCGCTGCAGGTGCAGTCGTTGCATCGATCCTGATGCGGGAACAGCGAATCAAGTCTCTTTCCTATGACTACGAGGAGTATGAAGAACAAGATCTTCCTCCACCACGGCCGTCTGGTTTGGATGATGCTGACCAAGAGGAATAGTCAAGAAGAAGAC